>Ga0206936_1030_pt1 | contig 46955 bp, 34 predicted proteins | sample Alteio_BWOrgHeat_14_FD_152922 | JGI IMG/M metagenome (GOLD analysis project Ga0206936, IMG submission 152922) | Enriched cells from forest soil in Barre Woods Harvard Forest LTER site, Petersham, Massachusetts, United States -... | ecosystem: Environmental > Terrestrial > Soil > Temperate forest >... | reverse complement strand
AAACACTTCACAAAAAAGGAACATTTAGTGGCTTTGACTTTCAGATTATGGTTAAAAACAGATAAAAACCAGTTGATAGGGAACTCCCAAAGGACGAATTTTTAAAAATAATGGTCGATAAGGAACTCCCAATCGCCCGATATTTTAAGAAATCGAGCGATTGGGAGTTCCCAAATGACAAATATTTAAAGAAATTGGACGATTGGGAACTCCCAAACGACAAGAAAATTAAGAAATGTGTCATTTGGGAGTCCAAAAATGGCGATAATTTTAGCCATATTTGGTCTTCATCCTTTAAAAAAAATCAAAATATAGCTCAAAACCTCTATTTTTTTTTGGCTAATTTGGTATATGATTCAACTTTAATAAAGTTTGAACCTTTAATAAAGTAATATTGAAGCGAATTTACTTCCTCACATATTCCGCGTCATCCGTTGCACAATCTTAAATCCTTGCAAAAACTCCTTGGCAACAATTCTGAAAAGCGTATAAAAAGGAACAGCTACTATCATTGCAGGTATTCCGCCAAGTCTGCCTGCTACCAAGAGAATAAGAAAGATTTCGAGCGGATGGGCATGTACTGATTTAGCATAAATGATTGGTTGGAAAATCAATGGGTCTATAACGTGAACGATAAGAAAGACTATAAATATTTTGCTGATTAACGGAACAATGACGGCATGAAAATCGGCACCGAGTTCGGTGGAGATTCCGAGCAAAATACCGAGAATTGTTCCCACAATAGACCCGACATAGGGCACAATAATCAATACGCCTGCCAGGAAACCGATAAGCATGGCATTCTGAACCCCTACAATATACAAACCGATTGATAAACAAGTGGAAACGAGAAGTATTTCGACAAGAAGCCCGACAAAATAGCGGGTAATGAGGACTTTTGAATCGCGGAGGATGTGTTTCATCTGGTCAATATGGTCATCGGGAGTCATAAGAAGAATAAGTGAGGTGAACAGAAGCCGGTCTTTAAGGAAAAAGAATGTGATGAACGAAATGGAGAAGAGTGCGATGAAAATATTGCCCGTGAAGCCAAGCGCAGAGTTGAAAATATCCGAGATATTTGAGAAATTGAATACCTTGGATAAGCCTTGTGTTATGGAATTTAAAACGGATTCATCGGGCTTGGTAAATATATGGTAGCTGTGGAGTTTAACGTCCATGTTGGCGAACTCTTGTTGCACGGATTGGGAGATTGAGTTAGGGTCAATGTTGGCAATCATATCTGCCTGGCGACTTATTAATGGAAGAAATTGTGAAATGAACAGAATAATAATGGTGTAAAACAACGCAAGGGTAATTAATGCGCATGGACCGGGCGGAAGATGGAAGCGTTTAATCTTAATTTTACCAAGCATGTCAACCAGCGGGCGACCAAGGATGGATAGTACCAGTGAAATTAATATATAAGCGATGATAGCCTGAAAATACCATAATAATAAGGCGATGCAAAGACCTGTAAGGACGATTATCCAGATTCTGTTATTCTTTTTTGTGGTCATAAGGGAGGATTATTTTTGAATGGAATTGTTTATTTAGATGCGACAAAGATAGGAATAATGTGGATGATTATGATTTAATATTTAAAGATTAATTTGGTCAGTCCGATGAATATACTAATTTAGCGATTTGAGAGTTATAGGTACATGTTAAAAGAGATAAAATTGCAATGGTGAATATATATAGAAGGAAACAGGTTTGGAAAACGATATTGATGGTATTTGCTTTAGGCATTGGGGTTGCATCGCTTTTATATACCAATAAATTAGTAAATAAACTGAGTAATGAGGAGAAGAAAAAGGTTGCATTATGGGCAGAAGCATCGCAGCGACTGGCAAATCCAAGTGATCCTAACGGGGATTTTAGTTTTGAATTCAAGATAGTACAGAATAATACTACCATACCGGTTATTCTTGCTGATGATAAGGATAATGTAATAAATCATCGAAATCTTGATTCACTGCAGGAAGACAAACCGGATTATCTTAAAGAACAACTGAAGATAATGCGAAGCCAAAATAACCGAATTGAAATTACTTTGACTAATGGAAAGAAGAATTATATCTATTATAAAGATTCTATTTTATTGACAGCATTGAGATATTATCCATTCTTTCAGTTAGGGGTGATTACATTGTTTTTATTGGTATCATACTTAGCTTTCAGTGCCTCCAGAAAAGCTGAACAGAACCAGGTATGGATTGGAATGGCAAAGGAAACAGCGCATCAGTTGGGTACTCCCCTATCCTCACTCATGGCATGGCTTGAATTAATGAAGTTAAAAGGTATGGACAAATCAATGACCGATGAATTGGAGAAGGATGTACATAGATTAAGTACGATTACTGAAAGATTTTCAAAGGTGGGAGCTGCTCCTGTTTTAGTAAAAGAAAATCTTAATGAAGTAGTCCAAAGAATACAATCATATATAAAGAGCCGGTCATCAGATAAAGTTAGTTTTTATACATCATCTCCACAAAAGGAAGCGATATATGCTGATATTAATGCCCCCTTGTTTGAATGGGTGCTTGAGAACCTTATGAAGAACGCAATTGACGCTATGAATGGCTCCGGCAGTTTAACTATTGCCCTTCACGATGCACAGCAATATATATATGTAGATGTTACAGATACCGGAAAAGGTATTCCGAAGGGAAAGTTTAAAACAATATTTAAACCAGGATACACAACGAAGAATAGAGGATGGGGATTAGGATTATCTTTAGCGAAAAGGATAATCGAGGAGTATCATTCGGGGGAGATATTTGTTAAATCATCTGATATTAACAAAGGAACTACCTTCAGGATAGTTCTGAAGAAGACGGTAACGTAAAATTAAATTACATTCTTCCGAAATAAATCAGGGAAAAGATACAAACTGCAAGGATGATGAAAATCACCAATGCAACTCCACCGCTTCCTCGAGTATCGAAATAATTTGACATGAAATTTGACATAGTATTTTATTTTTGGATTTTTATTTTCGTTGCAAAATTACTAAACATTTTGTTAGCATAGGTAATAACCCCTTTCAATTTATTTTATTCCTGAACCTTTTACCAGTTGTCCATTCAATCTCATCAACTCTGTTTCCGCAACTTTAGCATCATATCTTGCCTGAACAACGCGTCCTTCTGAATCTTCATAACTTTGTTGAGCATCCTTCAATTCAATTGAACTGCTTGCACCTTGTTTATATCGTTCCAAAGCAACATCAAGGTTTTCTTTAGCAACTGTTAAGTTTTCTTCCTCTAATTTCAACACATCCAAATCTGCCTGAAAAGTTCTCCACGCTTTCATTAATCCAGCTTCAACCTGAACTCTTGCATCTTTGAATTGAAGATTTGTATTCTCAAGATTTATCTCTGCATCTTCAATCTGATGATTAAGAATAGAACCATTAAATAAATTATAAGTAGCAGTGAATCCAATTGATAAACCCTGATTCTGATTCAACAAAACAAACCCCGCTTCGTTATCGGTCTTTGTAAAATTATAATTCAATCCAAGTCCAAGCGTCGGGTAGCGTTGCGACTCATATTGCTTCAAACTCAACTCAGCCACTTTAACATTCTTTTCATATGATTTCAGAAAATTGTTTTGTCGGAGGGTAGTTGTTTTCAACTCATCAATGGTTGGTTTATAATCAATAATAATTGTATCGGTAACATTAAAATCCAAATCAATATTCCTCGACAACAACTGGTTCAAAGTAATTTTTGCAGTAGCCAATGCCTGATTTTGTCTCAATAAAAGAGATTTCTGAGCATTCAAATCAACCTTCGATTGAAGGAAATCCAGCTTCGAGGCCTTCCCGATATTATATTTTGTCTCCGCCAGGTTTAGCTTTGCATCATAAACGGCAATCGCATCTTTTATCACACCCAGCAATTGCTTTTGCCGCACCACATCGTAATAAGCATCAATAATACTCGACACTGTTGTCTCAATAGTTATCTTTGCATTTATTGCACCCAAATCCTCAAGCACTCCAAGTTTATCATAGGTGGTAAACATTTTAAAACCATCAAACAAAGTCCAGTTCAAAGCAGCGCCATAACTAAGATTATCCGAAGCAACTCCCACTTTACTCACCTCCAAACCGCTTGCATAACTCTGTTTAATATCATTTGTAGATTTATTCCCGGAAGCATTCAGATTCAAGGAAGGCAGCATCCCGGCATTGCCGATATAATTATCATTTTGCGCCATCTGGGCATTATTATTCGAAATCTGAATGGAATAATTATTCTTCAACGCAATTTCTATTGCCTTATCAAGACTCAATAATTCTTGTGAGAAAACCTGATGAGAGAAAAGCAACAACAGGATTAATATCGTTTTAAAATGCTTCATGGGGCAAATTTAAAGAATTGAACCTTATAAAATGCCTTGCAGGGATTATAATTGGTTAAAAAGGGTTAAGATAAGGAGGCGTCGGGTTTTTATTAATAAGATGTCCTGAATAATATTAAACCTGCAAGTTAAGATGTTCGCCTTGCAAGTTAAGATGTTCAGACCATAGGTTAAGATGTTCAGACCACAGGTTAAGATCTTCAGACCACAAGTTAAGATCTTCAGACCACAAGTTAAGATCTTCAGACCACAAGTTAAGATCTTCAGGGTGAACATCTCAACTTGTGGTATTTTAATTTTAGAGAAAGGGCTGTTTTACAATACTTTATGGATTTTTGGCAAATTGGAGGTTTTTGGCAAATTACTAATTCCTAATTGATTTTCCCCTTTTCTTTGGGTTAGATTATTTTGAAGATGGGGTTTTGGTGGAGGGGTGGGAGTGATTATTCAAAATAAATCCCATATTTCTTGCACTCTTCAAGATAATCATAAATCAAATCTTTAACCTCATTAAATGCAATTGGATTTTTTTCTTTAATATCTAATAAAAATTTACCCATTTCAATAGCGATTTCCTTTCCATCAGATCCTTGCCCAATTATTTTGTTCTTCTCATTGTCTAAATCAATAAAATCAGATAACCTTAATTTTCTACTTATCAAATCTGTTATTGAACCTAAGACAGGAATGTCTCTCATTATTTTCATATTGTGATTCAGATAACATACATCAATAAATTGATCAATAAAATCCTTTACTTCATTGTAAGCATCAATGTCATTATATTTTAAACAATACAAAAACCTACCTTCAATCGCTAATCCTTCTCCTCCAGTTGCTGCGCTCGTAGGAGCAGATTTGAATTTAGAAATTAATTCAAATCTTTCAGATGTCTCCCAAGTTTTAATAATTTGAGATAATATATCTCCTAATTCCATTCTCAATAACTCAAATTCGGTCCCAGCCATTTCTCAATGGTTTCGATGCTCATAATAATTTGGAAAGCTTGGATTGTAAATCTGCCAAGTTTTTTTGAATGATATTCTAGATAATTTTGTCATCAATTTCATCATAATGATGAATAATCACATTTCTGGCTGCAATTATTTTATGCCATTCCACTTCAGGGTGGTCATTCAAATAATATTCGGGTAATCTGTTTGCTGCTTCACCCATCACCTCAAAATTTCTATAAACCGCCTCCCTGGTTTTACTGTCTTTCAAAAAATCTTCATAAGTCATTCCTTTTGTATAATCAAGAATTTTAGAAATACACTCAAGGAGGTCTTCTATCAAAACGGAGGTAATTCTTTTAGACATATCGAATATCGTCTTTGATATGTTCCCAATATCGGGGCTTGATGCCACCACGGGAAACAAGGTCAACTTTTCTGCCAAGAAGCTGTTCTAATTCTTCTGCCAAATCAATAAACTCCCAACCAATATCTCCATTAAACTCAACCATAATATCAATATCGCTCTTTTCAGGATTGAAGTCATCCCTGACAACAGAACCGAATAATGCAAGTTTTGCAATAGGGTATTTCGCCAATAAAACAGGTAATTGTTTAGATAATAAATTTGCAACTTCTTGAGAATGACTTGTCATGATTTTTTCTTTTTGCAAAGATATGAAATTTATAACTCTTGGATTTGAATTTACCCTTTTCTTTGGGTTAGATTATTTTGAAGATGGGGTTTTGGTATATTTGCAGCAAATAAAAATATAATCTTATGCATACATTATATAAAATATTAGCGGAACTTGATAAGGCACATATTCATTATAAACTGGAAAGGTATAGAGAAGATACTGTCATGATTTGTGTGACAGTAGTTGGAGCAAGGATAGAAATTGAAGTTTTTAGTAATGAAGAAATTGAAACAAGTATATTTTCAGGAAATGAAGATGTAGAAGTTGGGATCGAAATCGTTAAAAAAATTATTGAAGAGCATCGCGATTGAAAAGTTTTAAACGATTAACCATTTTCAATTAATAATTAACAAATCAATAACTCAAATTCGGTCCCAGCCATTTCTCAATAGTTTCGATGGTCATTCCTTTTCGGATGGCATAATCTTCAGCTTGCTCTTTATTAATCTTTCCGAGACCGAAATATTGTGATTGAGGATGCGAGAAATATAAACCGCTCACTGCCGCAGTAGGATACATCGCCATGCTTTCGGTGAGATGAATGCCTGTGTTCTTTTCCACTTCAAATAACTCAAACTGCAAAGTCTTTTCGCAGTGGTCAGGACAGGCAGGATAGCCCTGTGCAGGTCGGATGCCGCGATAATTTTCTTTAATCAATTCTTCTTTCGGGAGGTTCTCATCCTTGGCATATCCCCACAATTCTTTACGTACTTTCAGGTGCATCAATTCAGCAAATGCCTCTGCCAATCTATCCGCCAAAGCCTTAATCATGATGCTGTTATAATCATCGTGGTCTTTCTCAAATTTCTCAATCCAATGCTCAATACCGATGCCCGCAGTAACCGCAAATCCTCCAACATAATCCTTAACCCCCGAATCTTTTGGAGCGATAAAATCAGCAAGCGCAAGGTTCGCCTGACCCGCAGGTTTACGAGTCTGTTGGCGCAAGGTATGAAGAACGGTTTTTACTTTTGTTCTTGATTCATCAGTATAGATTTCAATGTCATCATCACCGATTGTATTGGCAGGATAAAACCCAACGACACCATTTGCCTTCAACCATTTCCCGTCAATTATTTTCTTCAACATTGCCTGTGCATCGTTGAATAATTTGGTTGCTTCAACACCACGTTCAGGGTCAGATAAAATCTTTGGATAAGTGCCCTTCATCTCCCAGGAATGAAAGAAAGGAGTCCAATCAATAAATTCAGAAATCTTTTGCAAAGAATAATCATTGAAAGATTTATTGCCGATAAAAGAAGGAGTAGTTATTTCCGATGTCTTCCAATCAATTGGCAATTTATTAGCTCTTGCATCTGCCATAGAAATGAATTTATTTTGAGAAGATGCATTCTTATGAAGCTCACGGAGATGGATATATTCATCAGCAATCTTATTCACAAAATCCTTTTTCAAATCCAATGAAACCAAACTACCAGCAACACCTACACTCCTCGAAGCATCGTTGACATGAACAACGGGATGCGAATATCCGGGAGCAATCTTCACCGCAGTATGAACCTTTGAAGTAGTAGCGCCACCAATCAACAATGGAATTGTAAAACCTTCGCGCTCCATCTCCTTTGCCACATGAACCATTTCATCCAATGAAGGAGTAATCAATCCACTCAAGCCGATAATATCAACCTTTTCTTTCTTAGCCATATCCAAAATCTTATCGCAAGAAACCATGACACCCATGTCAATGATTTCATAATTATTACAAGCAAGCACCACGCCCACAATGTTCTTCCCGATATCATGCACATCGCCTTTTACTGTGGCTAATAAAACCTTACCAGCATTCTTGGAAGTATCCGTAGAAAGTTTTTCTGCCTCAAGATATGGAAGAAGATGCGCAACGGCTTTCTTCATCACACGCGCACTCTTCACCACTTGCGGAAGAAACATTTTTCCTGAACCAAATAAATCTCCAACCACATTCATCCCTGCCATCAAGGGACCTTCGATAATTTCTAAGGAACGGTTATATTTGAGGCGAGCTTCCTCCATATCCACTTCGATATAATCAACAATTCCTTTCACTAATGAATGTGATAAACGGGACTCTACAGATTCCTCTCTCCACTTTTCATCCTTCTCCAATTTCATTCCTGAACCTTTTATTGTTTCAGCATAATTGATGAGTTTCTCGGTGGCATCTTCTGTTCTGTTTAATAAAACATCCTCCACCAAAATCAATAAATCCTTTGGAATCTCATCATAAACCTGGAGCATACCTGCATTGACAATTCCCATATCCATACCTGCTTTTATGGCATGATAAAGAAATGCAGAATGTATTGCCTCACGAACAATATCATTGCCTCGAAAAGAAAAAGAAACGTTGCTGACACCACCGCTAACCTTTGCATGAGGAAGATTTTCTTTAATCCATTTTGTGGCATTGAAATAATCCAAGGCATTTAATTTATGCTCATCCATTCCAGTAGCCACAGGGAAAATATTAGGATCAAAAATAATGTCCTGCGGCGGGAAATGAACTTGATTAACCAAAATATCATAAGCCCTCTTGCAAATATCAATTCGTCGCTGATAAGTATCCGCCTGACCATCCTCATCAAATGCCATCACTACAACTGCTGCTCCATAAAATTTTATCTTGTGAGCACATTCAATAAACTTTGCTTCGCCTTCTTTTAATGAAATAGAATTGACAATCGCTTTCCCTTGAACACATTTTAAACCAGCTTCTATCACCGACCATTTTGAAGAATCAATCATGATAGGAAGCTTTGCAATATCAGGTTCCGAGCCAACAAGATTCAAGAATTTAACCATCACTGCCTCTGAATCAATCATGCCTTCATCCATATTAATATCAATCACTTGAGCTCCGCCGTCAACTTGATCTCTTGCAACAGAAAGTGCACCTTCATAATCTCCATTCAATATTAATTTTGCAAACTTTCTTGAGCCTGTAATATTTGTTCGTTCCCCAATATTTACAAAATTACTTTCAGGACGAACAGTAACAGGTTCTAAACCGCTTAATCTCATTAATTGTTCAATAGCAGGTTTCTTTCGTGGCTTAACACCTTGTGCCATTTTGGCAATTTCCTTAATATGAGCAGGTGTGGTTCCACAGCATCCTCCAACAATATTTACAAAACCATGTTCGATAAAATCATGAATCTGATGTCCCATGTGTTCAGGTGTTTCATCGTATTCACCAAACTGATTTGGCAAGCCTGCATTAGGATAACAACTCACATAGAAAGGAGATTTCTCTGCCATTTCTTCCAGATAAGGTCTCATTTCTTTCGCACCTAAAGCGCAATTTAATCCCACGCTCAATAAATCAACATGAGAAACAGAATTCAGGAAAGCTTCTGTTGTTTGACCTGATAAAGTTCTACCAGACGCATCAGTAATAGTTCCTGAAACCATTAATGGAATTGATATTTCTCTTTCTTCCAAAAGATTTTGAATCCCGAATAAAGCAGCTTTGCAATTCAAAGTATCAAAGACAGTTTCAATTAACAGCATATCTACTCCGCCATCTATCAAACCCCTTGCCTGTTCGGTATAAGCTTTAACCAAATCATCAAAAGTAACAGCCCGAAAACTTGGGTCATTTACATTTGGAGAAATAGAAGCAGTTCGATTGGTAGGTCCTAATGCACCAGCAACAAATCTTGGTTTATCAGGATTCATGGCGGTATAATCATCGGCAGCTTTTCGGGCAATCCTTGCTGCATTCAGATTTAATTCATAAGCCAAATCCTCCATGTGATAATCAGCCATACCAATGGAAGTACTTGAGAAAGTATTGGTTTCAATAATATCCGCTCCTGCCTCTAAATAGGCTTTATGAATAGCTTCCACAATCTGTGGTTGCGTTATATTCAATAAATCATTGTTCCCCTTAATATCATAAGGAAAATCTCGAAACCGCTCGCCTCTATAGTCTTTATCCTCCAGTTTATATTCCTGGATCATAGTGCCCATAGCGCCATCTATAACGAGAATTCTTTTCTCTAGTTCTTTTCTTATATCAATCATTAATTTGTTTGCGGGAAATTTTATTTAAGGGTTTATAAAGAGGGGTGCAAAATTACATTTAATCAAGGACTATACCAAACAGGGTGAGGCATGGGATCAAGACAGGATACAATAAAAAGACCCCTCCGTTTGCGAAGGGGTCTTTATTTATCGACTCTTGTTAGTTCTTATTTTCTAAGTTTACTCTACAAGAAGTTTAGATTTGTAAATAGTATCCCCTTGCTGCAGAAGCATCATATACACTCCTTTTGAAATACCTTCCAGGTTCATAATATGGATATTTTCTCCTGATACAGAATTATCAACTTCTGATTTTATAACTCTACCCATTATATCAACTAACTTTAATGAATATGAGTTTACTTTATCTGAATTAAATGCAATTGTTACTAATCCTTCAGCAGGATTTGGATATACATTAAAATCATAAGAAGTAGATGTTTCAGCATTTCCATTTGGCTCTTCTAATCTTGCATGGCAAACTAACACAGCTACTTTTGTTCTTGTACAATTGTTGGCATCAGTTATAGTAACATTATAGGTTCCTGCAGAAAGACCACTTACAGTTGCGTTATTACCTTCGCTAGGAGACCAGTTATAACTATATCCCGGAGTGCCACCTGATGGATTAAATTCAATAATTCCATCATTTTCGTTAGCACAACTAGGATTTGTTTGAGAATAATGAGTCGGAGCACTTATCAGAATAGGTGTTGGTTGTGTGAGATTTACACCATTTGTTTTTGTACATCCAAATGCATCTGTTACTGTAACAGCATAATAAGTAGCTGCAAGATTGCTGATAGTTGCATTATTTCCTTCATTAGGTGACCATGAATAAGTATAGGATGGCACACCACCTGAAGGATTTACACTTATAGAACCATTTGTATTTCCATTACATCCTGTAACATTTGTAGCACTAAAATGAGATATACCACTTACTACCATCAACGATTGCTGACCAATAGTAGTTGATTTTGTAGCCGTACAACCTTTAGCATCTGTCACCTTAACAGTGTAATTACCGGCAGCTAAACCGGTTATTGTTGCAGTAGTAGCATTTGAAGGAGTCCATAAATAGGTATATCCCGGATAACCACCTGCTGGGCTTACATTTATTATTCCTTTATGATCACCATAACATGAATCATTTACCTGATTGAAATAGGTAGGTGATGTCAAATTAATTGTAGAATCCAGGTTAACTACTACCGAAGCATTAACAGGAGCGCATCCTGTAAAAGTCGCTGTAACAGAATAGGTATTAGCTGAAGAAACTGAAATACTGTGGGTGGTTGCTAAATTAGACCACAAATAAGAGGTAAAACCTGAACCCGCAGTCAATGTCATAGAGCCACTTGGACATAAATAGAAATTTCCTCTGCTACTTGTGATAGTTACGTTTGAAGGGCATGACGTTGTGAATGACTGATAAGCAACTGGGAAACCTGAAGTACCACCACTACAATCTGATTTTACCTGCCAATAATAGGTAGTATTAGGAGCTAAGCCTGAAATAGTATAATTTGTAGTATTGGGTCCAACAGTAAACTGGTTCCAGGTTGCTAAATCGCTAATACTTGTTGACCATCTTACAACATAATCTACATACGTACCTCCCCCATTTTGCCAGTGTACTGCTGCGGAATTAGAAGTTATATTGTTCGAGCTATAGGTTGTTGGTTCAGGGCAGCTTGCATTAAATAAACTTACATCATCAATTGCCATATCATTACCTCCGGCAGCTACAGCATCAAAAGCAAGTTTAATGTTACTGGTATTGGCATACGGGGCTAAGTCAATTGCAAATAATGTCCAGGCGGGAGCCGTAGATCTTTTTCTCAATGCTGAACGCAGGAATGTATAAGTAAGTCCACCATCTGTCGAAATTGAAACTGCTACAGAATCTGGTTGTTGGGAAAGATTATCAGTTGACAAATGAAAATTCAATACTGGCTCAGTAATTCCTGTAAAATCAATCAAAGGAGAAATTAATCTTGAATCAGTTCCTATTGGATCTGTGCTTGAATTGAACACCATCATGTTTCCTGATACGGGGATAAGACCAGTATTCATCGTGCTTCCTGAGCTCCAATCACCAGTTCCGCTTATATGTTGAACAGTCCAGCAATCCTGATTGTTAAAGATTTCATTATATGGGAATACATTGCCAGGTGTACATGAAGTTGTGAATGATTGATAGGCAATCGGGAAGCCAGAAGTATTACCACTGCAATCTGATTTTACCTGCCAGTAGACCGTAGTATTTGAAAGCATTCCTGTTATAGTATAATTTGTAGATGCCCCTGATACAGTTACCTGGTTCCAAATAGCTAAATCACTCACACTTGTTGACCATCTTACAACAAAATCGGATGGCGAACCTCCACCGCTTACCCAGTTCACTGTTGCAGAAGTAGATGTTACACCTGTAGAACTTAATGTTGTTGGCTCAGGACAAGTTGCATCAAACAGACTTACATCATCAATTGCCATATCATTACCACCTCCTGCAGAAACTGCATCAAAGGCTAATACAATATTACTGGTATTACTATAAGGCGCTAAATCAATTGCAAATAAAGACCAGGAAGCTGAAGTACCCCTCCTTCTCAATGCCGAACGCATAAAAGTAAATGTACTGCCGCCATCTGTCGAGATAGAAACTGCCACAGAATCCGGTTGTTGCGACCCATTATCTGTTGCAAAGTGATAATTCAAAACAGGTTCAGTTACACCTGTAAAATCAAGTACCGGTGAAAGTAATCTTGATTTTGTTCCTGCAGGCGCTGTGCTTGATGGGAAAACCATCATTTCTCCGGATACCGGGGTCAGACTTGTATTCATTGTAGTAGCTAAACTCCAATCGCCGGTACCACTTATGTGTTGTACTGTCCAGCCATCTAAAGTTGTAAAGATTTCTGAATAAGGCAATTGAGCCTTCGATTGCAGTCCTGCAAAGAGGATGCTACAAGAAATGATTAAAAACTTCCAGGAAAAGGGGAAGAAAGAATTGTTCTTTTTTTCGCTGCGATTAAAGTAATTTCTTTTCATTGTTATTTAGATTTAAGATTTATATTTAGCTTAAAAGATAAAATGGTGTATAAAATGTCCTTTCATTTTAGGAAAGGCAAAGAAAAGAAATTATTTCCAAATTAACAAGAGTATTCTGAACTTATTAATAATTATTTCAAGGTATAAGATAATTTATACATTAGAATGAGATTAGAATTTAAATAAAATGCTGATAAAAAATATTCTTTTATTATGTTTGCCTCCTTAACATTTGAAAACATGAGAAGCGGTTCTTATCGAAAGTCATTTGATAAAGTATTCCAACGATTGCAAACCATTTTAGTTAGAATGGATTTTACGATTATTGATTGCAATGTAAATACCGGAATAATAACTGCTAAAAGAAAAGCCACCTTGTTTAGGGCCGCGGTAAAGGTTGAATTAACAATAAAAAAGATTGATGAGGAGAGTACCCAGATATTTATAAAAAGTTCAGGCTTAAATCACTGGTTTTCTGTTTCCGAGCATAAATTAATGAAAATAGAAGAACGTATTCTTCATACTATTTCGTAAAAAACTGCACATTAACCCAAATCTCCATTTCCCGATTTAGTCGTATGATGGTATCTTAAATTCCCTTTTTGAATCTTCTTAATGTTTGATTAAATGGAAGGAAATCCATATATTGAGCCACTCACACCCCTATTTTTACTTCCTTAATCTTTTACAAACTTCCCTCTATAAGTTTCTTTGCTGTTTGTTATTTGATAAAAATAAACCCCATTACTAAAGCCTGAAACATCAATGGTATAGAGTTGAGAATTGAGAGTTGAGAATTGAGAATGATAAACCTCTCTACCAAGTACATCCATAATTGCCAACTCTCCATTCCTAATTCCTAATTCGTAATTCCTAATTGTAAGTGTCTTGCTTACTGGATTTGGATATACTCTAAATCCTTCTTCATTTTGCAACACATTTATCCCAACTGTTGAATCGGGTGCTAGCTTAACTACCCAAAAATCTGCCACCCCGCCATGATATCCAGTTACTTCGTCACTATTTTGCGTTGATATTCCAGTGATAGCAAAACCGTTATCAAAAGTATTTATTATTGAATAAGCCTGTTCATCCAGTATTCCGCCATAACTTTGTTCCCAAAGAAGTGCTCCGTTTGTATCTATCTTAACAACCCAAAAATCATTATCGCCATGGTTACCTGTAACTTCGCCATTGGTGCTCACTGAATAACCTCCAATTGCATATTTACCATCAATTGTTTTAACAATAGAAAAAGCTACATCCTCATTCCCACCTCCATAGCATTTTTCCCACTGAAGACCTCCCGTATCAGTAAATTTCACTACCCAAAAATCATTTCCTCCATGATTTCCAGAAACAATTCCACCATTTCCATTTGCGTTACCTGCTGTTATATATCCTCCGTCTGATGTTTGAAGTATTGAATATGCTGCTGTACCACCCGCATTCCCGCCGAAGCATTTTTCCCATTGAATATTTCCTATGTTATCTAATTTAACTATCCATTCCTCCGAATTTGGTCCTAAATATCCTGTTACATCTCCATCTTGAGAATCTGTATAACCACCTACAATATATCCGCCATCACTAGTTTGGACAATAGAAGTGGCATCATCTAGACTGCTACCGCCATAACATCTTGACCATTGAATTGTTCCTATATCATTTAATTTTACCACCCAATAATCATAATCGCTTCCATGATTACCGCTTACATCTCCATCATTTGATTCAGTTTCACCTGCAAAAATATAACCACCATCAGAGGTCTGAATTATCGAATTACCGTAATCAATTTGACTGCCTCCATAACATTTTTGCCATTGAATACCTCCGGTATCATTTAATTTTACAACCCAGGCATCAATTACCCCATGAAAACCATTTATATTATCTTCCGTATTCCCTGTAAAAATAAATCCACTATCAGAAGTTTGAATAATTGATTGTATGTAATCTCCTAATAATGAACCGCCAAAAGATTTTTGCCATATAACTGTTCCGCTACTATTCAATTTTACTATCCATGCACCTCCAAAATTTGCACTATCAAGATTTCCATTTCGCGAATATGAAAAACCAGCTACCAAATACCCATTATCGAAGGTTTGAATTATTGAACTTGCTTCATCATCATTTGTTCCTCCCAAGCATCTTTCCCATTGAATTGTAGGCTGTGAAAAAGAATTTATCATTGAAAGTTGAAAATTAAGAACTAAAACTAGTAAAACTATTTTTTTCATTTTAATAAAATTAACCTAATTCTACCCTCTTTATGGTAAATGAGGGTAGAATTAGGAAGCAAAGATACTAATTTATTTTAATATTACAATTTTACCATTTGGAGGGATTTCATTCCCCGTAATAATTTTCCAATAATAAATTCCATTCGGTAATTCTGAAAGATTAATTAGCTGTATGCCTTTATTACCTATTATATCCATGTCAAAAATTTGTCTTCCTGAAATATCTGTTATAAATAAGCGACCAGATCCAGATGGAAATGAATAAGCTAAATTAAAACCTCCATTATTAGGATTTGGGTATATTTTTGCAGATAAAATAGATGCAGTTACTTCCACCTTATTTTTGGGATTAGGATTCTTTTTTCTATCCTGATAGCGGGGTCCTGGACCACAATTACCAATATAATCATATGCATCATCTTGTCGAACATAATTATAATTTGCAAATGCCATGAATGGACACTCACAGATACTATTATTCAAACTAGATGTACAATGTGTGTTATAAGCTGGGTATGAAGTTCTATAACAATCTACATGATAGTCTGGAGAAGAATAATAATACCCTGGTCGATGGTCTAACACTAAAGGATAAGAATTACATGTAAACCACACCCGCTGGTCGGGATGTTCCGAAATGCAAATGACATGATTGCTGGTCGAGATTTTTTTCAATCTCGTCCATAGAGTTGTGGATTTTTAATCCACTTTTAATATATTTATTATTCATTAATATCGTGGTATAAGTATTACATCTAACATTCCCTTCATATCTGCATAATTCTTAGCTGAACTGAACAGATATTCATCAGGACTGGAAACAAACATTTCTTCAACAGGGTTGTTATGGATATAGTCCAATTTCTGATTACAAAATCGTTCGCTATGAATTTCAATCGGATGATTGCCTTCTTGCCAAAACTGAAAATTCTTGATTTTGGTTTTATATCTTCCTGCAAATTCAAACCTGTCAAGCATCCATTCTCTCCTGCTTTCAGGTTCTTCCTGTATTGCTTTTACAATTGTTTTTGATGTAAATTTTTTAAAGTCTCGCAAAAAATCCGATACTTTATTTCCTTTTTCACATGAAATTATCATGTGTAAATGACTTGGCATTAAGCACCAGGCATATAATTCCAATCCTTTATTTTTCTGGCAATGTTCTAATGAATTAACAATCGTTAATTTATGATTTTTTCTTGTAAACACATCTATCCAATCTACCACTGTTAAAGTTACAAAGTGAACATGCCCTTCAGTAATTCTATATTTGAATGCCATTTTATATCTGTTTTTGCAAAGATAGTTAATTAATGCTGGCAAATGGGATTGGTTTATGTGAATTAAAAATTCACAACTCTATGGACGAGATTATAAATCTCGACAGCACATATTAATAATTGATTTTTGCAATTAAAGTCGTTTGCAATTAGTTCAATAAAAAAAACCTCCGGAATCCACCGAAGGGGCTATGTAAGCATTTTAAGAGGCGCACAATCCCTCGACTCTTAATATATTTCACTATTTAAACATCCATTCATGATGTTTATAAAAAACTATCAACTATGAAAAATAAATTTGCTTCGCATCCTTATTTTCCGTAATATTGTATAAATAAACAAAAAACAATCCAATCTTTGGTGCCAGACTGATACTATCAGTTTCGGCTTTTTTACTTACCCGATGTATCGGGATCATTAAATTGCTTGTCTTTCTTGCTCAGATAGTTACCCCGTTAATCAGTGTTTATATAGTATTGCATAATCTTACTCCTGAATTTATAAAGATAAATAAAAATTGATACTTGCCGAAAGAATTGCAGAAGTGGACCAATTGCGAAAGCGGGTTAGCGGAATTGATAATGATGGTTGGGACCATATAAAGGAAGTTACCACGTTGCATCATTTTCCGGCAGGACATCTTTTTATAAAGCCGTTGCAACCCTGCACAAAAATGGGATATGTGGTTCGAGGTTTGCTTATGTCTTATATATATGATACGAATGGAGACAAAGATGTATCACAGTTTTTTATGAACAAACTTAACCTTTGTGTTACTGATTTCGAAAAGTTCGATTCAGAAAGCAATACCCATCTGTCATTTATTACCTTGTTACCCACTACAATGTTATGTATAGAAAAACCTGAATATCTAAGTTTGCATCTTGGTGTACGTAATATAGATATGATATCGAAAAATATATTATATGATTCAATGGTTAAAATGAACCAATATTATTCAGATAAAAGGAATATTAATGATGAAAAGTTTGTTTTGTGGTTTTATAATCTACACCCTATTCTCTTTAACAAGAAAATAGTGGAACGAAAATTTTTAAGCTCCTATCTTGGTGTAGGTAAAGATTTTATTACCAAGACTTTAAATAAACACTCTATTATAATATAAGGAACAGCGAAAGAAACTTTTTCCTTATAATAATTAAATTATCAGTATTATTTCAAAAGCCCCAAAAGGGGCATTGGATTTTTAAAACCCACCCTATCTTTGCCGAACTTAAAAATGAATAATTAACGGACAAGATGAAAATTCAAATGGAACAAAGAATAATAATAAGAGTAAAACAGCTAATGTTGTCAGGGTTAAGTATAACTGTACCAGGTGTTATAAGAAATACGACAGAGTTAAGTAGAACTGTGACAGGTGTTAGCAGAACTGTGACAGAGGTAAGCAGAACTGTGGCAGGTGTTATAAGAAATATGACGGAGGTAAATAAAACTGTGCAGGGTGTTATAAGAACTATGATGGAGGTAAGCAGAACTGTGCCAGGTGTTATAAGAACTGTGATGGAGGTAAGCGGAACTGTGCCAGGTGTTATAAGAACTGTGACGGAGGAAACTTCAATTGTGAAAATTCTTCTTAACTCCGACCAGATTCCGTGAAAACCAATTAGGAATTACGAATTAGGAATTAGGAATGGAAAAAGTAATTTAGTGAATTGTATTAACATTCAGAACATAATGATGAATCTATTCAGAATAATAAAGAGATTCTTCTTCCTAAACCGGAATCAGAAAGACAGGAAAAACAATATATGAAAACAATAAATGATAATTATAAAACTATAAATAAAAAATAACATGAGAAAAATTAAATTCAATTATGCGCCGGAGACAAAACTAAAGGTGTTGGCGACCTTTGAAAGAAAACTTGAAATTTTGGAAATGGATATAGACTCGCTCAAAAGGAATATCCCCTGCTATATAAGGATAGAGCCTGATGTAAAGGAAAGTGTGGAGGTATTTGAAATTAATATCTTCCATTTCAAAGAAAAAATTACAAGGGCAAAATCTACTATTGCTTTGATGAAAAAAGACATCTGCAATATCCGTCGTACTCAAGAGGAGTTTAAGGCTTTAAAAAAGGACCTTGCGCTTTTGACCACAACCTTGAATGAAATTGAAACCCAACTGGAATTCAATAGTACTATTTTCTTTGGGTCAGACTTTTATAAATCGTATTTCGGGGAAGGCGGCTTTTATGAAAAGGAAGCAGAGCAGGAAAGAATAAAAGCCGAAGAAGAGAAAAATAATGTTGAAAGAAGGCAAAGAAATTTTGCAAAATGGTTAGCAGGTGATGAGGATTAAGAAATTATTGAAACACAAATAGTATATAAAATTCCATCGGGATGCAGGTGGAATAATAAATTCAATATCGCCGGGGGCATCCATCCGGCACAAATTAATAATTAAATAAATAATAAATTTTATGGCAAAATCAGATTTAAGACCAATGTGTACCTACAAGGTAGAGAAAAAAATTGGCAATTTCATCACACAATCCAGTGCGATTGTACTTGAAATGAGCGGGAACCCGTATTTCCTGGTTCCTCCCATCCCTTACCTGACGGTAACGGGAAACATCACAGCATTACAGACAGCGGAGACGTTGGCTAAAACAAAGGTTACAGGGGCTGCGTCTGCACGTGACATCAAGTATGAAGTTGTCCTTGTAGATATGCGCAGCTACCAAGGTTTTGTTCAGGACCTTGCAGACCATGCCGTGGACAGACCCACTGCTATCGCTATCATTGATGCAAGCGGTTTTGGTTTGCGCGATCATAGTGTAAGAGAGAAACCTACCTTAGCGGCAAAACTTACAACTGCTTCGGGGACGGTGAAACTTATTGCAAAATCTGTTGGAAGACGTGCTACCTACGACTGGGAAATGTCGCTGGATAATGGCGTTACTTACACTGCTATGCCATCTACAATGATAGCAAAGGCATTGGCAACAGGATTACCCCTGTATGTCAGAATTTTATTCCGCTTTCGTTCACTTTCAGGATTAGGTTTAAGTCCTTGGTGCACGGCTGTGGGTATTCTGACACAGTAGAAAAGAATTAACATCCGGACAGGTGCGCTCTTTAGCTCCTGTCTGGTTGTTAAATTAATGTTGAAAAAAAATGTGGTAACCTTACAGGAGCTAAAGGGCGCACCTGTCAGGTTTATCAAATAAAAATTAAAAATAAATTAATAAACAATTAAAAAAAATAATAAAATGAAAAACAGATATGTTAAAGTTACAGCTACTTTAAAAGCTGAAAAAAATATCAGGAAGTTCATTAATCAATGCTTTGCAATCATTTTGAATATGCAGGATAATATACACTTTAAAAAACCTCCCGTATCCTATAGTGACGCATTGAAGGCAATTAAGGAACTTGAAATCGCTGAATTTGAGACATTTATGAGGGCAGTTGGTGCAGCGCAGAAAAGGGATAAGCAAAAAGAAAATGTGATGAAATTTATTCGTCGCCTTCATTTATTTGTTCAGGAACTTGCTGATGATGCTGCAACTGAAAAAAAAGCAAAAGAGCTCGTCAAAGCATCGGGGTTCAGCATTAAAAAAAATCGCTTTTATTTAAAACCTTTTTTTACTGTTAAGCAGGATATGATTTCAGGAAATTTAATTCTGAGGGTAAAAAGTGCAGGGAAAAGAGCAACCTATGAATGGCAGGTGTCAACGGATGAAGGGGAGAATTTTGTTTACATGACTTCTACTCTGAAAGCCGGAACGGTGGTGTGTAACGCGGCACCTTATCAAAAAATCATTTTCCGTTTTCGATCACTAAACAATACAGGATTTAGTGAATGGAGCGACCCGAAAATGATTATCCCTATAGAAACAAATGTTGTTTTTGTGATGCCAAAGAAAAATAAATAACATGGCAACATCAAAATTTCGCCCTATGGCAACATATAATGCTGCCAGGGCAATAGGAAAATTCATTTCGCAAAGCGATGGGATAGTATTTATTATGAATGCCGGCGGTTTATTTACTTCACCACCCATTCCTTTCACCACGGTAGCAGCCAAAATTGTTGATTTGCAAACGGCTGAAACACTTGCAAAAACAGGAGTGATAGGTTCGGCAGCAGCAAGAGATATTGAATTCAATGATGTGCTGACTGATATGCGAGCCTATCAGATTTATGTCCAGTCCCTTGCAGATGTTTTAGGAAACAAGATGAAAGCAATAGCAATCATCTCTGCATCAGGATTCGGATTAAAAGTCGATGGCATTAAAATAAAAGCACCTTTGTCGGTAAGACCCGGCATATCAACAGGGGATGTGATACTGACATCAAAGGCGGCTAAAATGAGGGCATTGTATAACTGGCAGATTGGTTTAGAAATAGCAGGAGTTATTGTCTGGTCTGATTTGCCTTCGAGTTTAAAATCAACAACAAAAGTAACCTCATTGACATTAGATTTGCGAACATTTTTCAGACATCGAACCCTGACGAAAAAAGGTTTGAGCGGATGGAGTGATGCGGTGACTATTATTCCTCAGTAATTATAATTACAGCTAAAATAAAAAGTCTCCCGAAGAAAAATCGGGAGACTTTTTTATTGGACTTTGTCAACAATAAAGAACTACTCTAAAATAAGTTTTCCTTTAGAGATATTATCTCCTTTTTGCAAAATAACCATATAAACACCTTTTGCAATTCCATCAAGATTCATGGTATAAGTGTTCTCACCAAGACCTGCATTACTGATTTCGGATTTAACAACACGTCCCAACATATCTACTAACCTGATGCTGTATGCACCTTCTTCCATTGATGAGAAAGCAATTGTAACAATAACGTCAGCAGGATTCGGATAGAGATTAAATGCTGATTCGGAATTCCCTTCTTCAGTCATTCTTTGAGCAGCAGTAGTGAATGTTTGAATTGCCGACCATCCTGAATTTATTGTGCCTGATGAGTTACAGTTAGTTTGAATCCTCCAGTCGTAAGTTGTGCTTAATGACAATCCTGTAAATACATAATTATTGTTAGGAACAACAGTGTATTGAGTCCAGGTATTCAAACCATGAACACTGATTTCGATAGTATAATTCACCGCACATTGCGATTGAATCCACATTGCAGTTGCCGATGTTCCCATAATATTCATGGTATTTAAATTTGTCGGAAGAGCGCAATTATTAGTAACAACCTGTGATGCTGTTGTAGTACATCCGGCACCGGTTGTTGCAGTAACTACATAAGTATTTACCGAACTTACCGTTGCAGTTTGCGCACTACCTCCGCTTGGCGACCATGAATAAGAAATATATCCTGATGAAGCCATCAGTATCTGACTTGTGGGAACAATTTGTGAACAGAAATTATAATTACCCGGATTGCCTGAGATAGTTACCGGTGTTACAGGATTTACATTAACTGCAAGCATTTGGGCGGCGCTGCTGCCACAATTATTAACAGCCATAACACTAATCATTCCGCTCGTAGCATTAACCATGAAACTTATTGTATTAGATGTTGAAGTTCCTGACCATCCTGATGGGTGTGTCCAGGTATAACTTGTAGCTCCGGCAACAGGTGAAACAGAATATGTTTGCATTGTTCCCTGGCAAACAGTTGTGAAACCTGAAATTTGCCCGGGTTGTGATGGAGCAGTTCCAACAGTGACAGCTAAAGAACTGGAAAGACCACTGCCACATGCATTTTGTGCAGAGACCATTATTGTTCCACCATTTGCTCCTATCATCACTGTTATAAAGTTCAACGACGAACTTCCTGTCCAGCCTCCAGGAACAATCCATGTATAACTGGTAGCGCCTGTTACAGATGCTATTGAATAGGTCTGGGTACTACCAGTACATACTGCCGTCGCTCCTGAGATTGGTCCGGGTTGTGCTGGTCCGGTGCTAACACTTACAGCTAAAGTTCTTGATGTTACACTGATACCACAATTATTAATGGATAAAACAGAAATGTTTCCACCTGCTGAACCTGCAGTGACAGTAATGCTTGTTGATGTCGAAGAACCTATCCAACCTGTAGGTACCGACCAAAGGTAACTCGTTGCACCGGCAACAGGAGTAATTGTATAAGTATGAACTGATCCTTGGCATACATTGGTTGGTCCTGAAATAGGACCGGGAGTATTTGGAACATTTATAATAGTAACCAAAAGATTTCTGCCAGGACCAGGACCGCAGATGTTATTTGCATAAACTATCACATTTCCACCGCCGTTTCCTGTTGTAACTGAAATAGAATTGGTTGTAGAAATACCTGACCATCCTCCAGGTAACACCCATGTATAACTTGTTGCACCTGCTACTGAAGCAATAGAATAAGTTTGCGTACTTCCGGCACAAAGAGATGTAGCACCTGAAATTGGACCTGGTTGTACCGGAGTGTGAACAACAGCAACTGCTAATGTCTGAACAGGGCTGATTCCGCATGAATTAGCTGCTTTAACCGTGACATTACCACTCGAATTCATTACAGTAACAGTAATACTATTTGTTGTTGAAGAACCTGACCATCCAACAGGAATAGTCCACACATAACTTGTTGCACCAATTACAGGAGTTACAGAATATGTTTGAGAAGAACCATAACAAGGAGATGTATTACCTGAAATAGGTCCCGGCTGAGCAGGAGTAATTGTAACCGTAACAGCTAATGAACTTGCAGCACTTGATCCACATGCATTAACAGCGGACACAGTTATATTTCCACTTGAATTTCCAACAATGACATTGATAACATTAGTTAACGAGCTTCCTGTCCATCCACCGGGCAAAGTCCATGTGTAACTTGTTGCACCAACAACCGGAGCAATAGAATAGGTTTGCGGAGTTCCAGAGCAAACAGTAGTAGCCCCTGTTATAGGACCAGGAGCAGGGGGAATATGATTTAATGAAACAAACAATGTTCTGCTTGGACCTGCACCACATCCGTTAACTGCTCTTACTATAACATTTCCGCCGGCTACTCCAACAGTAGCTGTAATAGAATTTGTAGTTGATGTACCTGTCCAGCCTGAAGGTAATAACCATAAGTAACTTGTAGCACCGGTTACCGGAGCTATAGAATAAGTTTGAGTACTCCCTGCACAAACAGATGATGAACCTGTAATTACTCCAGGTTGAACAGGTGCATGACCAACAGTAACTGCGAGTGAACGTATAGGGCTGTTTCCACAAACATTAACAGCTTTAACAGTAACATTGCCACTTGAATTCATAACTGTAACTGTGATACTGTTTGTAGTTGAAGTACCAATCCATCCTATCGGAGTTGTCCATACATAACTTAAAGCGCCGGCAACAGCAGGTATAGAATATGTTTGAACAGAACCATAGCATGGAGTTGAAGTTCCGGTTATAGCGCTTGGTTGTGCAGGAAGACCAACATATATTGTAACAGGATCTGAAGCATTTCCATTTGCAACAACAACTGCTGAATATGTTCCGGCAGGAATCCCAATAGGAGTTGTGAAATATGCTGTATCTGGTAAATTTCCTCTCTGTACTCCAGAGCTGTTCCAGTTAAAAGTACGAGCATAGTAAATATTAGTGCCTGATGTTAAACGGACAAGCGGGTAATTGCTGTCACTTTGATTTTCATCTCCAAATCCTGAACCTTCACTAATACCATTAAATCCTGTTCCGGTAATTGTAAAGTTAGTACAGTTAGTTTGGGTGATAGTTGCAATTGCAGGTTTCCCGACAGTAAGCGGAGAGCCACTTGGAGTATAAACATAATATTGTTGTGTTCCATTAAGATTTCCCCATAAAACAGAACCATCAGGTAAATCCAGCATGTTATTATAATAACTTGGGAAACCTATAGTACTTTGTCCATTTGGAGCATTAACAAGAGTATAAGTGTTTGTCAAATAATCAAACTCATAGAAAGTAGTAGGAGATGCAAATTCTACACTCTGCGTAGGAGCAGCAGAAGTAGCAATTAAAATTTTACCATTCACCATCATTGCTCCCGGTGCATCTGGCATTCCTCCACTATTTGGAATCGGAGGACCAACAGTCCATGTTCCCGGGTTGGTATTTCCTGAAGGTTGATAAAATGCTGTTGTATTAGAAGAACCAATAAAAAATCCTCTTCCATCCGGTAAGAGAAAACCAGGACCGCACTCATATCCATAAAGATCATACAATTCAACCGGAACATTGCTATCTGCAACCCATTGATTTAAAGATGGTATATATCTTTCAGATGTAAGTTGCCCTTCATCAACAAATAAAATACTGTTATCAGGTAGCTTCATCCAGAACGATTCATTCTGACCACTATTAGTCGATGGACCTGTTGTATATGTATTTGTACCGGGGGTATAGATAACGGTAGATGTCGGTTCAAAATGATCTACTATTGCCTGAATTATTGTACCATTATCCAGTAGTTTACAATCTCCGTCACTCATTATCTGACCAGGACCAATACAATCTGTCCATGTATCATTTAATGGATTATAAACTTCACCATGCGAGCCAGCCTGAAATCCATCTGTTCCATATTCACCACCCGCAGCATAAAGTCGTCCGTCATTCATAACAAGAGAAGAGAAAGAGTACCTGTCGCGGTGCATAGGTGCTATTGCCGACCATGTTCCATTAATATAACTTCCATTTATATCCGGTGTTAACTTGTTAAAAATATCTCCATATCCCGTACTTCCACCTCCAAATGATTTACAAACTACCGAGCCATCAGTCATTAAAAGCATAACTCCGCCTGCAGTATATGGTGCTAAATTAGTTACAGGTGTCCAGGTAAATGCTAAGTGTTCGTATTCAAGAACAGGAACAGAAGTAGAAGATAATCCACTGTTAGAACATGTAACAATACATTGATACCATGTATCTGAAGTGCCTGATGTTACCAAAGTGCTATTTGTTGCTCCGGCTATATTTGTATAAACAATGTTATCTGGTGATGATTGCCATTGATATGTTAATCCATCTGTATTATCCGCTCCTGACAGTGCAAGCAGAAACTGTACATTCTGACCAACAGGATTAGCGAATGATATTGCAGTTCCTGCAACAGGAGTTCCTGAACATGGAATAGGAACAAAAACATGCACATTATCAACATACAGATTATTTCCGAATGCGCTTATCGCGTTAAACTGAATCATATTAGTTCCTACAGGCAAATTATAAGATAAAGTCTGCCATTGACCAGCGGTTGGAACAAAAGGACTTGTAGAATTATCACCGCCAGTATTCAATGGACCTGAATCGCCACCATCCAATAAAACCAGTTGTGTAAATGTTACTCCGCCATCTGTAGAATATAAAACCTGTAACTGATCGTCTAAATTAAATGCAGATGCATAAGCTTCATCAAATCGTAATACATAGCCACTGGTAGTTGGAGAGAATTGAGAAGTATATAACTGTTCGCTGCCACTTGACAAATCCCAGAAATCCATCTTTGCTGAATAAGAACCAACACCATAAGCACTTACTCCGGCATGCGACCATGGAAAACTTGTATTAAAAGATTCTGAAAAACAATCAGCAGGAAATGATGAGCTCTCAAAGTCTTCCAACAATGGTAATGCTGAAACATTGATAGTAACCTGGAAGGAGGATGAAGTAGCTGATAATCCGCTGTTAGTGCAGGTCACTATACATTGATACCACATTGAATTAATTTCATTGGTAGTTAAATCACGTAATGTAGCACCGGCGATGTTATTATAAACAATATTATCTGATGATGATTGCCATTGATAAGTCAATCCCGGAGTATTATCAGCACCACTTAATGAAACAGTAAAGTTTGCAAAAGGACATGTAGAACTTGTTAAAGAAGTTGCTGACCCCGGATTAGGAGTACCTGAGCATGCCTGAATCACCTGCACATTATCAACAAATAAATTATTTCCAAAAGCACTGATTCCATTAAATTGAATCATATTTGTACCTACAGGAACCGCATAAGATAATGTCTGCCATTGATTAGCTTCCGGAACAAACCTGCGAGTGGTAATATCACCTGCAGTATTTAATGGACCTGAATCACCTCCATCAAGCAATATAAGTTGGTTCCATGTAGTTCCTCCATCTGTAGAATAATTAATCTGAAGCTGATCATCCACGTTTCCGAAAGAGGCATAAGCTTCATCAAAAACAAGAAAATAACCACTCGGAGCAGCTGTAAACTGGATGGTATTTAATTGTTCAGAGCCCGAAACAATATCATAAAAATCAATATATACCGAATTGTTTCCTACACCATATCCACTTGCATTTGTAACAAGCGTCCATGGAAAACCGGTGTTGTAGGTAGTTGTCCATCCCGCAGGAAAACCACCTTCAAAGTTTTCACTCAGAAGCTGACCGAACGAATTGGATGTCCATAACATCATGATTAATAAAGTAAACTTCCACGATGCCGAGAAGAAAGAATTGTTCTTTTTTGATTGGGTTTGATTGTAAATGTTTTTCATTTGAGTTTTGATTTAAGGGTAATTTAAAAAAAAGTAAATTTTATTTAACCTTGCAAAGAAAACATTATTTATGACATTTGCAAATTTATTAACTTAAATTTTTAATACTTTAATATTTATATAATATACTTTATTCCCTATTAATGAGTTATAATCCTCTCTTACATTGTAAAGTCGGATTTGTTTATTTCAATTTTTCAGAGTTAATTATAAATATAAGTATATACAAAAAAGATAATGATTATTAAACGAAAACGCAGGTTCGTGAATAATATAGTTTTGCTTCATCAAATTATTGAAAAAGATGGAATAATACCTGGTTTTTATAACAAGAAAAGTATTATTGTTAAATAAGAATTAAATTCATTTTTTACTAAAACAGACATTAATGTTAGATTAATATCTGTTTGTATTATACGAGAGTGTATTTGTCTTAGATAAGAGTGTGTTTGTCTTAGACGAGAGTGTGTTTGTCTTAGACAAGAGTCTATTTGTCTTAGACGAGAGTGTGTTTGTCTTAGACAAGAGTCTGTTTGTCTTAGACGAGAGTCTATTTGTCTTAGACAAACACACTCTCGTCTAAGATTAATGTCTTTTTAAGGTGTTTTGCCATATAAATCAACTATCTAGCATAATGGGAGAGATGGGAAAGAGGTGGTTTTTGGAGGATTTTGAGGGGAAATTGGGAGAGATTGGAATTTTTGTTTAGATTTGGAGCGAGAGAAAAATAAATATTTTATTTAAGTAATAAATACATATTAGAAAATATTATTGTAAGATAAAATGAAACCTTTGAAATTGATTTTGATTATCCTTTTTATAGCGCAGATAGCTTGTGCCCAAAAAAGTAATGGATTTACCAATATTGACATTAAAGCATTATTGATTCCGGAAAACTTAACTCATAATACAAAAGACATTGCAGATTGGGTGAACACAAATTTTCAATCCGAAACAGATAAATCACGTGCCATATTTATCTGGGTTGCGAGATATTTAGAATATGATGTAGATAATATGTTTGCCATTAACTTTAATGAACAAGCAAATGATAGAATAGAAAAAGTTTTAAAAACGCGTAAAGGAATTTGTGAGGATTATGCTGTTTTGTTTAATGATATTTGTACTAAAGCCGGAATAAAATCTTATTTAGTGGAGGGATATACAAAGCAAAACGGATTTGCCGATTATCTTCCACATGCATGGTGCGCGGCAAAAATAGATACTTCCTGGTATCTGTTCGATCCTACATGGGGTTCAGGATATGTTAGTAAAGGTAAATTTTATTCCCGGATAAATAATGATTATTTTAAAGCTCAACCCGCTGCTTTTATCAAATCGCACATTCCTTTCGATCCTTTATGGGAGTTCTTGAATTATCCTGTTACAAATAAGGAATTCTATGATGGGAAATTTCAGGAAGATAAATCCAAGCCTTTCTTTGATTATAATGATTCTATTGAAAAATTCAATCATCAAACAGAACTGGAACAATGGATTTCAGCCGCTTTAAGGATTGAAAGTAATGGCATGAAAAATTCAATGATCTTCAGCTATTATGAAAACATGAAAAGGAATATTGAGATTACTAAACAGAATGAAATTATTGCCAGGCAAAATGAAGAAGTTCATAAATACAATGCTTCTCTTGATGATTACAACATTGGAATAACCGCACTTAACGATTTCATTCAATACCGGAATAAGCAATTCAATCCCATGAAATCGGACTATGATATTCAAGCTATGATTGATTCTGCCGGTGTCAGATTAATAAGCGCCAGAAGTAAGTTGGATAATATATCCGATCCTCCCGAGAATATTAAAAGTTCAGTTACCAGGCTTTCAAAATCTATTGATGATGGAATTAAACAGAAAAATGAATTTCAGGATTTCCTTAATAAATATTTCAGCAAAGGAAAATTTGGAAGAAAGCAAATGTTTTATACAAAATAATTTACTTATTCTGAAATAAACCAAAGTCGATTTAGGAACTATAAACTAATTCTTCAAAATATTTAAATGGTCACTGCAAGCAGTTCAAGCTTTTCAACAGTAAGCGGCTTATCTATAAAATAACTTACATTCTTATTCATTTTAGTCTTCTCTTGCTCTCGCTCATCAATTGAATGAGTTATTACGACAATTTTAGTATTCAATTTAAAACTTTCAGGAAAAGTTTCAAATTCATCCAGGAATACAAAACCGCTTTCCAAAGGCATAATTAAATCAAGGAGAATGATTTCAGGAATCTCTGCTTCTCCATTACGGGCTTTCTTTAAATACTTGATAGCATCTTCAACCGTTTTGTATATAATTGTCTTTTCTGCAAAACCAATTGCATCAATAACCATATTATGGATGATATTGTCTATATCATCATCGTCTATTAATAAAACCAGTTTATAGGTATCTTCCATGTTCTTTTTATTTTGAGGCTGCAAAGATAGCAAGTATTATAAAGCACTGTCATTTAATTATTTTTTTAACTAAAACCCCGATGTGATTCGTACTTAAAGAACTATCGGATTATTCAACCAGCAATTTAGATTTGAGCAATTCATCACCCTTCTGTAACACTATCATATAAACGCCTTTTGCAATACCATCAAGATTCATTATATAAGCATTATCTCCTATTATCGCATTGTCAACATCAGATTTGATAGTTCTTCCTAACATATCAATCAATTTAATACTATATGTACCCTCTTCCATTGATGTGAAAGCAATTGTAACCATTGCATCTGCAGGATTCGGATAGATATTAAATGCAAGATTAGAATTTCCTTCTTCTGCCATCCTGCTTGCTGCAGTAGTGAAGGTTTGAATAGCTGTCCATCCCGAATTAACTGTCCCTGATGTGTTACAATTGGTTTGTATCTGCCAGTCATAAGTTGTGCTCAACGATAATCCTGTGAAGGTGTAATTATTTGTTGGTGAAATGGTATGCTGTGTCCAAGTATTCAGTCCATGAACACTGATTCTGATAAAATAATTATACCTGCATTGCGATTCAGTCCATGTTGCTTTGGCTGATGTTCCAAGAATATTTGTTGTGTTTAAATTTGTAGGAAGGGCGCAGTTGTTTGTTACTGTTTTTGATGCAGTTGTTGCGCATCCTGCCGCATTGGTTGCAGTAACAACATAAGTGTTTACTGAACTTACTGTTGCTGTCTGAGAGCTGCCTCCGCTTGGTGACCAGATATAAGAAGTATATCCCGATGAGGCAGTCATGATTACATTTGTCGGAGAAATCTGGGTGCAGAAATTAAAGTTATTTGGATTTCCTGAAATGGTAACTGCAGTAATTGAATGTGCTGTAACAGCAAGTGTTTGAACCGGACTGCTTCCACAACTGTTCATTGCTTTAACCGTTACATTACCGCTTGTAGCATTGACCGTAACAGAGATACTGGTAGTCGTTGATGTTCCAGTCCATCCTGTTGGTTTTGTCCAGACATAACTTGTAGCACCACTTACAGGTGTGATTGAATAGGTCTGCATTGTTCCTTGACAAACAGATATATTTCCACTGATTACTCCTGGTTGAGATGGAATTGTATTTACATTGACTGCAAGAGTATTCGGATTGCTTGTTCCACAATTATTATGTGCAATTACTGAAATGTTTCCACCACTCGCTCCAATAGTAGTTGTAATACTTGCTGTTGTGGAAGTTCCACTCCATCCTGATGGTAATGTCCAGGTATATCCTGAGGCTCCGGCAACAGCATTAACAAAATAAGTTTGAGATGTGCCTTGACAAGGAGATACATTTCCTGATATATTACCTGGTTGAGCAGGTGCAGAAATAACACTGACAGCTATAGTTCTTGAGGTATTGCTTATTCCGCAATTATTAACTGATAACACAGAAACATTTCCTCCTGTTGTACCAACCGTTGCGGTAATGCTTGTTGTTGTCGAGGAACCAGTCCATCCCGATGGCAATGCCCAAACATAACTTGTTGCTCCCGAAACTGCAGCAATGGAATAGGTTTGTGTTGTTCCTGAACAAACGCTGTTATTGCCAGATATTATTCCGGGTGTTGCAGGAAGAGGTGTAATGCTAACTGATAAATTTCTGTTTATGCTGTTACCACATGTATTATCTGCATTCACACTAATAGTTCCTCCGGCATTTCCAGTGGTTACTGTAACTGAAGTTGTTGTTGAAGTTCCAGTCCATCCTGAAGGTAATGTCCAGGTATAACTTGTTGCACCGGTAACCGAAGCAATTGAATATACTTGTGTTGTTCCTCCACAGACAGCAGTGTTTCCCGATATCACTCCTGGTTGATTTGGATGACCATTCATAGTAACAGACAAAGTACTTTGAGGACTGTTACCGCAACCATTCGAAGCTTTTACAGTAATGTTCCCTGCGGAATTTCCAACTGTTACAGTTATGTTAGTGGTTGTTGATGTTCCGGTCCATCCTGAAGGCAATGTCCATATATAACTTGTTGCTCCGTTAACTGCAGCTATAGAATAGCTTTGTGAAGTGCCATGACAAACACTTGTGTTTCCTGTTATTACACCGGGTTGTGGAGGTGCTCCAGGATTAACTGTAACTGTCAAATTAGTTGCCACACTGCTTCCACAAGCGTTGTTCGCAGTGACGCTAACATTTCCACTTGAGGACCCAACAGTTGTATTAATATTTGTGGTTGTTGATGTTCCTGTCCATCCAGAAGGTAATGTCCAAGTGTAACTTGTAGCACCGCTAACCGAAACTACAGAATAGGTTTGTGAACTTGAATGACAAACACTTGTGTTTCCAGTTATTGACCCTGGTTGAAATGGAACAGAATTTACAGTAACAAATAAAGTTTGAGATAAGCTGCTACCGCAATTATTATTAGCAGTAACACTTACAGACCCACTTGCCGTTCCAATAGTTGTTGTAATACTGTTAGAGGTTGATGAGCCTGACCAACCTGATGGTAATGTCCAGCTATAACTTGTTGCACCAGTTACTGAAGCAATTGAATACGTTTTTGAAGAGTTACCACATACAGATGTATTTCCTGTTATTGCTCCAGGTTGATCAGGTATAGTTATAACCGTAACTGATAAAGTTTGAGCTAAACTGGTACCACATAAATTGTTTGCAGTAACACTAATATCTCCGCTTGAAGAACCAATGGTAGTAGTGATACTATTAGTTGTTGATGTTCCTATCCATCCTGAAGGGAAAGTCCATGTATAATTTGTTGCACCAGTTACCGATGCTATGGAATATGTTTGATTAGAATTAGAACAAATATTTGTATTTCCCGTAATTGCTCCCGGTTGTGATGGAACTCCGGAATTAACATTAATAGCCAAAATAGCAGCAGAACTGCTGCCACAATCATTATTAGCTATAACAGAAATATTCCCATTAACATTTCCGACTGTTGTGGTAATAGAAGTTGTTGTTGATGATCCATTCCAACCAGAAGGCAATGTCCATGTATAATCTGTTGCTCCTGAAACCGGATCAATGTAATAGGTTTCTATATTTCCCTGGCATGTAGGAGTGTTTCCATTAATTGTTCCAGGTTGGGCAGGAGTATCATTAACAGTTACAATTTGTGATACTACTCCGGTGCACATATTTCCATCAGTTACAGTCACACTATAATTTCCTGATACGGTAACTGTAATTGTTTCAGCACTGGTACTGTTACTCCAATAATATCCACTGTAACTTCCGGCATCAAGTATTACATTACCTCCATTGCAGAATGTTGTTGGTCCATTTGGTGTAATACTCGGGGTTGGACTTGTATTTATAATTAAATCACTTCCATTATCCTTTCCAATAAATACAGGAGCATTTGAAATTACTCTTATTCTATATCCATTTCCAGAAGGCGTATTTGAAGGAATGAATGCAGTAATAATTCCTGAGCCCGTTGATGATAAAGAACCAATATTAACAGGGCTTGCAAAACTCCCTGAAGAATTACTTAGTTGAGCAGTAAATACATTTGCTCCGCCATAATATCCAATGGCTGTATAAGGAATAGAAACATAGATGCCAGAGCAATACGGACTTCCGGAAATACTTCCTGTCAGCAAATCAATTTCAGGTTGCTGCTCACCTTGAGTTAGCATATTACCATTCTGGAGAGTAATGGTATGAGTTTCACCCATTGTCCAACTAAGGGTGTTTCCTCCCCCTGAAGAATAACCTCCTGATGTCGGAGTTACTTTAGGGCTGAGTGTTTGTCCATGTCCTCCTATATATAATAGAAGGAACAGAAGAATTGTTGTAATTCTTTTCATGTCTTATTTTTTTACAGTTATTATAGAACCTGAATTGTTTTCTTTTATCAATGAATATATTTCCTTTATGTTTGCTTGCAGCTTCTCATTTTGTTTTTTCAAATCATCAATAGTTTTCTGCTGTTCCTCATTCTTTTGATTTAATTCCTGAACAGATTTTACAAGCAATGGAGTAAGTTTACTATAATCAATCATCCAAGGATCAGTTTTAGCATCTGTTCCGCCAACATGAACAGCCTGAGGATAAACTGTATACAACTCTTGAGCGATGAAGCCTGTTTGTAATTCCTTTTTAGCATCTCCGATGTAATTATAATCCTTTACATTCAGATTCAATATAGTTGAAAGATTATAATTTGTTGGATTGATATTTTCTTTCAGACGTTTATCAGAAGTTGTGTTATAAGATGTGTTAGTTCCATTAGTTGTAATTGTGCCGACATTACCTCCACCAACATTAAAGGTAACCAATGTCCCGCCACCTGAACTTCTTGATAAGTTTATCCCGGCGCCAGCATTTCTTTGAACTCCTATATATGCATCTCCACCTGAGCTTGTAACTATTTCAACACCATCTACATTTGAAGTTCCAGCCCAGAAGCTTCCTGTATGCGTGCTTACTCCTCCATCAAAAACATTTACTGTGCCTTTTACATGTAAGGTAGTTAAGGGAGTGCTGGTGCCTAATCCTAATTTGCCTGTGTTAAAAAACATTCCATTTGCAGTTGTAGCTGATGCATCAGAATATATATTATAACCACCTGCATATCGAGAGGTAAAACTATTATCGGCAGGAGAGCTCAAAATAGTTGTTCCACTGGAATTATCGCCTAAAATAAGCGCTGCCAGATGATTAGCTGTTGAAACATAAGTTCCAATAGCAGTGGAGGCTGCTCCGCTTGCGTATACATTGTCTCCAATTGCTGTTGAAACATTCCCACTTGCATTAGCAAAGTGTCCCATTGCGAATGATTCATCACCATTTGCATTGCAATAAAATCCAAATGCTGTTGAACTATTTCCGTATGCAACGGTACTTTCTCCGGCTGCTGTTGAACTGCTTCCGTAAGCTTTGGTATCCTCACCTGCTGCAAATGAATAATAACCTATATTTCCATCATCCCAATTTGAACCCGTTACACTTCCAACTCTAAAAGCAGCTTTTTGAGGATACCATATTAACCTTGTACCCGCACCCGAAGTAAGTAATGTAGCTCCATTATAAATAGAGCCTTTAGCTAGTATTCCACCATCATTATCTAAAGACAATTTGAATTCAGGAGTATTTGTTCCGATACCTTCCATGCCTCCGGGTTCAAAAAATATTCCGTTTGGAACAGTGTTGGTTTGATCGGTATATAAGTTATATCCACCTACAAAGCGCGCTGCAAAACTGTTATCGGCAGGAGAATTCATAACAGTAGTTGTAAATTTATCTCCTATGGCAAATGCTCCAATATGACCATTTGTGGACACATAATTTCCCATAGCAGTTGAATTATTTCCATTCGCAGTAATGTTATTTCCGATAACTATTGAATTATTTCCACTTGCAGTCACAGTACCCCCTATAGCATAAGAATTATTACCACTCGCTTTCGAATCATAACCAGCCGCAAAAGAAATAACTCCAATATTAGCATCATCCCATGCAGAACCTGAAACATTTCCTGCCCTGAAAGCACCTTTATTAGGATACCATAACATTCTTGTTCCTGTACCAGAAGTATTTAATGTTGCACCGGAACCAAGATATCCCTTAGCCATTATTCCGCCATCATTGTCAAGAGATAATTCAAATTCAGGAGTATTTGTTCCTATCCCTTCTTTCCCGCCCGGTTCAAAAAATATTCCGTTGGCTGTTGTATAGTTTTGATCAGAGAAGAAATTATATCCTCCCACAAATCGAGCAGCGAAACTATTATCAGCAGGAGAATTCATTACTGTAGTGGTAAATTTATCACCAATGGCAAATGCACCTATATGAGAATTTGTTGAAACATAATTCCCCATTGCAGTTGAATTATTTCCACTTGCAGTAACATTGTTTCCAATTGTAATGGAATTATTTCCACTTGATGTTATTGAGGCTCCTATTGCATACGAATTATCACCACTTGCTTTTGAGTCATAACCTGCTGCAAAAGAAATAGTACCAATATTACCATCATCCCAGGCAGAGCCTGAAACATATCCTGCTCTGAATGCAGCTTTTGCGGGATACCATTCCATTCTTGTTCCTGTGCCAGTTGGAGGAACGGCACCAGCTCCTAAACTTCCTGTCGTAATAAAACCATCTGTTCCATCTACCTCCACAGCACCATTATTTGCATTAATCGTTCTTCCTGCACCTACTCCTCCTTGATTATATGCCTGGTCTAAAGTACTGCCACTTCCACCTGACCCTGTCGGTCCGGTAGGTCCTGTTGCACCTGTTGTTCCGGCTCCCGTTGGTCCTGTAGGTCCTGTTGCTCCATCAACTCCAGATGGTCCTGTTGGTCCGGTTGCACCACCTCCTCCCCCATTTCCGCTTGTCAGTGCATATAATGCATAGGGCACACTCATCATTTGCTGCGTGCCCATATCAACATAATTATTTCCTCCGGTTGCATCCATTTCCACTTGAGTGAACTTTGAATTTGTTCCCCAGTTGATGCTGCTGAAGGTTCCACTGACCACTGTTCCTGTTCCTATGTTTACAGAAAATAATCCAAGAGCATTGGTTGTTGCACTTTGGGTTTCCTGGTAAACAATAGTTCCTCCCGATGTAGCATCATGAATGCTGAATCGGAGAGCGATGTTTTGATTGGCAATCAGATGTCCGCCATTATCCCTTGCTACTGCCTGATAAGGAATAGATTGAGGAACTTGTGCTTTAACATTTAAAATTGCAAAAAGCAGAATTGCAAGAATGTAAATCTTTTTCATTTTGTTTTGTTTTTACTTGTTTATTTTCATGTTTTATTTTTTTTCTGCCGTTACAGCACCAATTCCATTATTGTTTCCCTTAATCAAAGAGTATATTTCATTTATGTTTGAAAGTAATTGCTCATTCTGTTTTTTCAACTCTGAAACTGATAAGATGAGTGCATCAACCTGTGCTTGTTGTTTCTGATTAGCATTTTGCAATGAATCATTTTGATTTGATAATTCCTGAACTGCTTTTACAAGAGGTACAACAAACTGGCTATATGCCACACTGTAATTATCATTATCATCAACAGGCGCATGCACGCCATCAAAAACATAACCTGCTTTCTTAGCTGCTGCTTCCACATCTTGCGCAATGAAACCTGTGTGAATAACATTTGTAGATGAAGCATAATCTTGCCTGTTCATTCTTTTCTCCCGAATACTATCAGGCATATTTTTCATAAGGAACTCATCGAACTTCTTCGTATCAAACTGATAATTAATGGCACGAAGTCCTTTAATAAACTCCAGTCCTTTTACATCTTCATTAATATTAAACTTAAACCGACCATCAGAAGGAAAACTATAAGCAACCTGCCCTTCAATAACGGTAACATTTGCATCCCCTATCCTTACTTTATTAGTAGCGTTGACGGATGCATTAGATCCAATAGCTGTAGCATTTGAAAGATTATTAGAAGCCACATCAGCACTAGTACCAATAGCAGTGTTATAGGAACCTGATAAATTTGAATATAATGAACCATCACCAATTCCTGTGTTGAACCTGCCACTTGTGTTGGTGAACAAAGCTTTTACACCATTTGCCGTATTGCCATATGCCCACGTGTTATTATATAAGGCTAAATACCCACTGGCAACATTAGATGAACCTGTTGTATTGGAAGTAAGAGCGTTATATCCAATAGCTGTATTATAAGTAGGTAAACCAAAATCATCAGTTGTACAATTCGCAAGTGCACTATCTCCAACTGCAGTATTATAAGAACTTGTATAACTATATAATGCATTATTCCCCATTGCCACATTGTGGGAACCTGATTGATTCAGGGTAAGAGCATTAGCACCATTTGCAGTATTGTTTGAACCGGAAGTGTTATCCAATAATGCCTCGTCACCAATTACTGTGTTGCTGTTACCGGTTGTGTTTCCGGTTAATGCTTCAGACCCGCATGCCGTATTCCAAGAACCGGATGTGTTTGCAAATAATGAATTACTACCAACGGCTGTGTTGAAACGACCACCAACATTCGAAAGTAATGCCCTATATCCATTTGCAGTATTGCGATATCCATATACGTTTGAATATAATGCAAGGTATCCGGTGGCAACATTGTACACACCTTCAGTATTGGATGTAAGAGCGTTATATCCTATAGCTGTGTTATAAGAAGGACCGTTGTTTCCATCATCCACATCATTAGCAAGTGCACTATCTCCAACAGCAGTATTATAGGAATTTTTATAATGGAATGATGCATAATTACCAATAGCAACATTATGTGAACCTGATTGGTTGAAACCAAGTGTACTGGACCCATACGCAGTATTATTATTACCTGAAGTATTTGAGTTTAATGAATTCTTACCACTTGCAGTATTATTACTTCCACTGGTATTTGCACTTAAAGCATTTACTCCAAATCCGGAGTTGTTAGAGCTTGTCTGGCAGCCGGATAAAACATTGTATCCAAAAGCAGTGTTGTTGCCGCCTGTTGTATTTGACGACAAGGCATACACTCCGGTTGCAGTATTGTATGAACCCTGATTGTTTGTACTCAGGGCATCAAGACCTATCGCTGTGTTATATGAGCCGACGGTATTTGCATATAAAGTTCCTGCACCAAAACCAGTATTGAAAGAACCAGCAATAGTGGCAGGATTAAATGTAGAGTACCCAAACGAGGTATTATCATTATTCAAATCCAATCCTCCTGCCATTTGATTATTTATTTTAAATATTAAATCATTTCCATCTGTTGTCCCTATAAAATTAGTTCCTGGAGTTGTTCCACTGTTTCCCACTATAGTCCATCCATTACTGCTTCCGGTAGCTCCGGTTGCTCCTGTCGGACCTGTTGCTCCTGTGGTTCCGGCTCCTGTAGCTCCAGTTGCACCTGCTGGTCCAGTTGCGCCCGTTGCACCATCAACTCCTGTCGGTCCTGTTGCTCCAGTAGTTCCTGCTCCTGTTGCTCCGGTTGCCCCTGCCAATCCTGTTGGTCCTGTCGGTCCGGTAGCACCACCTCCTCCCCCATTCCCACTTGTCTGAGCATACAATGCATACGGCACACTCATCATTTGCTGCGTGCCCATATCCACATAATTATTTCCTCCTGTAGCATCCATTTCCACTTGGGTAAATTTTGAATTAGTTCCCCAGTTGATGCTGCTGAAAGTTCCGCTCACCACGGTTCCTGTTCCTATGTTTACAGAAAATAATCCCAGTGCATTGGTTGTTGCACTTTGGGTTTCCTGGTAAACAATAGTTCCACCTGATGTAGCATCATGAATGCTGAATCGAAGAGAGATGTTTTGATTAGCAATCAAGTGTCCGCTATTATCGCGGGCTACTGCCTGATATGGAATAGACTGAGGTACTTGTGCTTTTAGATTTAAGATTGCAAAAAGCAGAATTGCAAGGATGTAAATTTTTTTCATTTGATTTGATTTTAGGTTTATTGTTTTATATAGTATGGTATTATTATTAGGGGCGAATCTACTATTAAATAAATGAAAATGCAATTTCTGTTTAAAGATTTAATTATTATACATAATTTATACTTAATCCCCTTTCAGAGTTATAGCGTTTCATCCTTAATTAAACAACATCAAATCTACAATAGAGCTTTCCCTCAATCAAACCAACTCTATTTGAATTTCGAAATTTTATATAGTTTTGCTTCATCTATAAAATTAGTTTATTACCCTATGTCACATAATTCCAATTTTCGTCTTGAAATTTTTAGTGATGGAGTTTTCGCCATTGCCATTACGCTTCTCATACTTGATATGAAAGTGCCACCACTTGAATCTGTTCATTCATCGGCTGATTTGTGGCAAAATGTTCTTAAGCTATGGCCCTCTTTTTTTGCACTAATCATGAGTTTTATTATTATTCTTATTGCATGGATAGGGCATCATAATTTGCTTCGAGGGCTGGACAAAACTTCAGCTAAATTTCAATTTGCTAATGGTTTCTTTCTCTTTACTGTAATATTTTTCCCTTTCCCGACAGCATTTATGGCTGAATATCTGAATAGCCCTTATGCTCAACCGGCTATTGAATTTTATTGCCTTAATGCAATCCTGCATAACATTGGATGGAATCTTCTGTACAGGTATATCCTATATCCCAAACCACTGGTTAAAGAAAGTATTGATGTTGAACATATAAAGGAAAGCAGTAAGGGAGCAAAATATGGGTTTGTCCTCTATTCACTTCTTGCCGTGCTGGCTATCTGGCTTCCTTATGTTGCATTAGTTATAAGTTTCATGACCTGGATTTACTGGTTGTATATTTCAGTTAATATTAAAACGGAAGAGAATTAATATCAAACGACAAAGAAAGTTTAATAACAGTTCAGGAATCAAGAAGTATCTTCTCCATTTCCTCATTAAGCAAAACAATAATCATATAAATTGCAACCCTTATCTTTTCTTTTTCTACAGCATTAAAAACTGTTTCTACATCATTCGATCCCATCATCATTATATCTAAATATTCTATCATCACACGTTGCCTGGCTTCTCTTCTTAAACCGCTGACAACCTTATTGAGCGGTTTCCGTTTTAATTCAGCAGCAATATATTTCATTTTATCAGTATGAAATTCCAATACCTTTTCAGGTGTTATTGTTTGAAATTCTCCATATTCATATTCATAGCATCTTATAATAATTGCAAATAGATATCCTCCCATGCCCAATGATGGTGGTTCAGCAAGTTCGCCAAGATATTGATAAATAAATGCATGGATTGATGGTTGCTTGACCTGGAGACTTTTAACAAATTCAGGAACCTGTTCATTATTCAACCCTTTCATAAATGAATGAATACTTCCAAACGTCTCCTCACTTATCTCTCTCATTGCAGCTTCTCCATTTCCTCATTAAGCAAGATAACTGTAAGATAAATTGCAGCTCTGATGCTCATCTTTTCATAATCTTCAAATCCTAAAGGGTTTGTTTTATTACCTTCAATAATTTCATCCAGATGATTTATAAGTACCCTCTGTCCTGCAGCCCTTTTAAATCCGTTGGCAATTTTATTGAGGGAGTGCCGATTCATTTCTTGTCTTATGAATGTATTTTTCTCATCACTATAAATAGTAACCCTTTCCTCAGAAACCTGGGGAAATTCTCCATATTCATATTCATAACACCTTATGATTATTGCTAATAAATACATAGTTGTATCAGATGTTTTATCACTTATTTCATCTTCAAGAAACTCATGAATATAAGAATATATGTGATATTGCTTTTCTGCGATGCGGTCCATAAAATCCGCCCTCTGGTCTGCATTTAAACCACGAATAAAAACCGATATACTTTCCAATGTCTCCTCACTTATCTCTCTCATCCCTTTATAATATCTACAAATCCCTGCTTTTCACTCATCCTGCAAAGATACGATAATTAAGCTATCGTATTTTTATATTACCAGTTCTGGGGAAATTGTATTAACAGCAAAGTTCGAAAAAGGTTAACTCATAGAAAGCAAAGCTTTATAATATCAATACTTTGTGCTTTCTTTCTTCATGTTTTTTGAAGTTAAATCTTATCACCAAAAGTCCTCTAATATAAATTCCGATTTCATGCAATAGAAACTTTAGAGCATTGCGAAACTATCTGGTTCGCTCTTCAGATAATAAATAAAGATGGTGGTATTGACGATTCTTATAACAAGAAAAGTATTGTTGTAAAATAAGAAATAAACTCCTTTTTTTATTGAAAAAGACATTTATCTGAGATAAGAATGTGTTTATCCTGGATAAACGTCTGTTTGGCTTATCAAAGAGTATGTTTGGTACTACCTAAACATATGTTTGGCTTATCAAAGAGTATGTTTTGTACTACCTAAACATATGTTTGGCTTATCAAAGAGTATGTTTTGTACCACCTAAACATGTGTTTGGCTTATCAAAGAGTATGTTTTGTACTACCTAAACATGTGTTTAGCTTATCCAAACAGACTCTCGTCTAAGATTAATATCTATTTCATATGCTTACCCATATAAATCAAGTATCTACGAATGACGGGGGTGATGAGGAATGGGTGGTTTTTGGTGTAAAAAAGGAAAATGTCAAGGGAAAGTCAATGTTTTATCAAAATGAAATTTAATTGCCAACTAAAGTATAAAAAGGAAGATTATTTGTAATTTTGGCAAATGAAAATTGAAAAGAAAATTCGGAACAAAGAATAATTTATGAAATGGATTACAAGAGAACGACCCAAAATTGACAAGATAGCTTGTCCATGGTATATTAATATATAAAAAATGAACAGAAAAGAATTTATCAGAACCGGAACATTACTTGGAGCGGCTTCCCTCCTGCCCTCCAACAATTTATTCTCTCAGAATATTATGGAGAATGGAATAGATAAACTTGTGGATGCTAATGGAAATTTTATTCAACAGGCATTACCTTACAGTGAGAATTTAATGGAACCATTTATGGATTCGGAGACTATGCATTTACATTATACTTTCCATCATGGAGGTGCAGTAAAAGGTGCTAACAAAGATTTGCAGATGGTTAAAAAAGCATTGGATGATAACAGTCTTGAAACGGTTGATTTCTGGACAAAGAAGTTATCCTATCATTTCTCATCTCATATCCTTCATTCCATCTTCTGGACTAATCTTATCAATAAAAAAACTGAACCAACAGGGGAATTATTAAAAAGAATTGAAAAGAATTTCGGAAGCTATGACAGGTTGAAGTCATTGATTGCAGAGACTTCAAAGAATGTTGATGGCAATGGTTGGGGAATATTAGCCTATCAGCCATACAACGATGGATTAACGGTTCTGCAATGTGAAAATCATGAAAAATTAACGCAATGGGGTTGCATTCCATTATTAGTTATTGATGTTTGGGAACATGCTTATTATCTGAAATATAAAAACAAACGTGCTGATTTTGTTGATGCTTTGTTTAACATTATCAATTGGGATAATGTATCACAAAGACTTGATATTGCATTGAAATTGACAAAATAATAATATTGTATGAGCAAAAGAATCTTGTTTATTTTTACAGTTTGTTTTTTCGTTATTTCATTTCCGTCTTTTGCTCAAAGCCCTGAAATCTCTTTACGCGAATTCGCCTCAGGTCAAATTAAAAAAGGCGTTGGTTCTATTGGTAAGGGCGGTGATGGTGCTACCTGGGGAAATTATTCATTGGTTTGGAGAGATACCTGCACTGCTCTTTTGGATGGAGGAGTATCTGCGTATCCGAACAATAACAGTTTTAGTTTTACCGCTGTAGGTGCAACTACGCCTGCATTGTGGCATGGTTTGGCTGTTTATGTAATTTCACTTTCGCAATATGCACCCAACATTGGTTTATCTTTAAAATCTCCTGGCTTAGGAACAAGTTCAATACCTGTTCATGGTGATGGGAGCAATCAATCAATATTTGTTAAGTCGGCGATGCCTTTAGGGAAAGGATTTTCATTTGGAATTTTGCTGGCTTATGAACGTTCACAATTCGATGCTGTTGCCGATAATGACAGTTCGAATTATGTGAGGTATCATACCAATTGGTTACCATCAGGAGGTTTTGGAATTACATGGCAGCCCGTCAATTGGGTTCTGGTTGGATTTCGTGCCTTGTTTAATAATGACAATGAAATAAGAATTGATAAAAAAGGAACTTCAACAGGATTGAATTCCTCACAGGAATATCGGTTAGGAATTTCAGTAGGATTATGGAAAGGGTCATTAATTGATGTTGGTGGAAATGTCAGACTTCGATACAATCAGATAAACAATACCCGACAAACAAATACAGAACCTAATATAGGCTTTGAACAGAATTTGTGGGAGCGACATTTTGCTTTCAGAATGGGATTGGATGAATCATCTAAAACTGCCGGCATCAGTTTAAGATTTCATCCGATAGTTATTGATATTGCTTATGTCCGTGATTTAGGGCTCGCCCGCCTTGGTAATCTTTTCGGAACAAATAGTAATTCATTATTGGTTACTCTTGTATTTGATTATGGTGCATCAGGTGTTAAGAAATAAGAAAATAAACGAGATTAATATGCTTACAATTCCTCTGTGGTCTTTCAAAAATAATTATAATTTTGCAAACTCAATAATTAATAATCATCATTAACAATTAAATCAAAAATCTTATGGCAAAAACAAACATTTATCTCAATTTCATGGGCAATACTGAAGAAGCATTTAACTTCTACAAATCTGCTTTCAAAACCGAATTTGCAGCACCTATTATGTACATGAATGCAGTACCACCACAACCAGGTATGCCAGCGCTTTCGGCAGAAGACGGTAAAAAAGTAATGCATGTGTCGCTTCCGATTTTTGGAGGTGTAAACATTATGGGAACCGACATGCTGGAAAGTATGGGACATAAATTAAAAATTGGTAATAACACCACCATCAGCCTTGAACCCGATACCAAAGAAGAAGCCGACAGAATATACAATGCTCTGTCGCAGGGAGGCAGTGAAAATGTTGCACCTCATGATGAATTCTGGGGTTATTGGGGAGTTTGTTTAGACAGGTTTGGCATCCGCTGGATGTTTAATGTTCCTAAACAACAATAAAACAAGAAGATTAAATCTGGTTAGTGCTTTCATTAAAATAACAATGAACGATGAACACAATTGGATATTTTGAAATACAATCCTCTGATCCGAAAAGAGAAATCAGGTTTTATCAATCTGTTTTTGGCTGGAAATTTATAAAAGAAGAATTTGTTCCAATTGAATATTACAGGATTGAAACACAAAGTATTAATGGGGGACTTTTACAAAGACCTGCTCCGGTTCCACCACAACAAAGCGGAACAAATGCTTTTGTCAATTCAATTCAAGTAGAAAGCTTTGATAAAACAAGTAAGCTCATCATTGAAACCGGCGGACAGATTGCCATGCCAAAGTTTGCAATTCCCGGACGATGCTGGCAGGGTTATTTCATTGACCAGGACAATAACACTTTTGGTATTTTTGAAGTTGATGCAAACGCCAGGTAGAATTTATATGGACACTGTAACTATTTAGGTTCATTTTATCTAATAAATATTTTGTTGAAAATTAAAAAGCCTCCCGATATAAATCGGGAGGCTTTCTTTTTATCCATGAATAAATTCTCCTATTTCTCCACAACAAATTTACCGTTCATTGTTTCCTTATCATTTCTTACCTGATAAAAATAAACGCCACTACTCATTTGAGATATATTAATAGTTGTTTGATTTGGATTGGTGATTTGTTGATGATAAACTTCATTGCCGAACACATCGGTTATTCGTAAATCAAAAACCGTATTTTGCAAATCCTTAATTGTAAAATTCCCATTGTTTGGGTTAGGATAAATAGAAACAGGATTGGATGAATTTGATTTTGAAACCTGCGGCATTCCAACTGTTTGAGTAGAAATAAAATGTGCAGCAATATTTCCTTCTACACAATGAGAGGCACAACGGAAGAACTTTACATCAGTAACGCCGGGTACCATATCATTTGCAGGATCGGTACGAACGGCTCTCAATTGCGCAATTGATTTCAAAACTGTAGTTGTATCAGGAATTACATTATGAACAGTATTTACAACATTATCGAGCCATCGGTAATGAGCTCCCGTGCCGCCGCTGCAACTCATGAGAGAGTTATTTGAATGCGGCACAGTCATATCCTGCCATATTGAGTCGGTGGTAATTCCAATGGTATCTCCACCACCAAAATCATTATATGCCGAAAAGATATTACAATTAGTTCCATTGCCCGACATCTGAACTTGAGTCCGTGGGGACTGGTTAAAATAGGCATCAATTAAAGTTAGATTGCCGGAGAAATTATCGGTGCTGATAACAGGAAGTGTAGTATTATTTAAAAACCAATTCATACAAGCAATAGATATGGAACCGGAACAATTAGTGAGATTTATTAATCCACTTGTATTTGTTACTGAATAGCCCTCATACCACATTCCCTCGGCATCAATTCTTCCACCATCAGATACTGTGAAAAGGTTTTGCGAACCGCCTGTTGCGCCCGACAGGCAGGAGATTTGACCATTAGTGCTTCCTCCTGATGAAAGAACAGGACCGCCACGAGCGTTAACGACACCGTTTAATGCAGCATTATATGATGTGCATTCAATAGTTACATCGCTGTCTTCAACACCATCACAATAGATGGCTTTGTCAGCAGAATGTGCAGCATCAAGACTACCTGCAAAGAACTGGTTGGCATAGATTCTTCCTCCAACCTGGTCAGCATCTTCAACACGGACGACATCCATTCCATTATTTTCATGGAAACTTATATTGAACCAGAGGTCCTTTATGGTAACACGACTCGGTCCTTGTAAATCAAGCAAAGGACCTGTGTTATTGCCACCCCAATTTAATGTACTTATAGTGCCTGAACCAATGCCATCTCCAACAAATTGCATGTCTTTATTTGCTGGAACAGTTAGGGTAGTAGTTATGTTATAAGTTCCTTTCGGGATATGAATTACAGGCTTATTTCCAAATGGTTGCATGGCTGCAGAATCAATCTTTTGCTGAATTTCTGCTGCATCATTGCCGGTTCCTTGTACCACTTCAAATATTGTTCGATGATGGTTTATAGGAGTGCCAGGCAAGGAAGCCGTTGCGGGAACCACAATGGAATTAGTGTCCAATACCTGGTTATCTATCGGATAATATCCTCCCCAATATTCATCGGCACCTGTTAACAATCCGGTGGTATCCTGAGTAATATCGTTATTGGCAGCATCGAACATTTGAATATCAGAAAATGAATACCATCCACCAGTATTAGGAGGCTGATTATCTGCATTCAATAATATATTTAACTCATATAAACTATATGCCTGTGTGTTTGGAATGTTGAAAGTTTTCTTTTGCCTCCATGTCCAATGTTGATTGGATTCAGTGTCAAGGATAGTCCATGAATTTCCCCAATCATTAGAGGCACGAAATTGCCATTTCAAGAGATTGGTTGATGTATCATTAAAATTAGAGCCTTGACGAAGTGTATATTTAGTTACAACTTTAGGGTTTGAAGGTAAACAATTCCATCGCAATCCTGAATTAGGCTGCGTCTCACCACATTCAAAATAAGTTGTGCTATCGTTATCAATTGCTTTTTGAATTTCATGACCCACCAGGTTTCCTGCTCCAACACCATGATCAAAATTAGAGAAAGGTGGCTGTACTGCCCAGCCAAAAGGATAGAGTCTATGTGAAGTTGAATAGGTATTGCCAACCATCAGATTATGATTACTGGTAATATTAACAGGTCCGATTCTCTGTAAGGGATAAGTGGTGTTTCCATCACGGATAATATTGTCAAAAGAAACTGCTCCTGCCATATAAAAGGAATCTACATTAGAATAGATTTTATTCCCCCTGAGATAGCCGGGACCC
>Ga0206936_1028_pt2 | contig 47328 bp, 31 predicted proteins | sample Alteio_BWOrgHeat_14_FD_152922 | JGI IMG/M metagenome (GOLD analysis project Ga0206936, IMG submission 152922) | Enriched cells from forest soil in Barre Woods Harvard Forest LTER site, Petersham, Massachusetts, United States -... | ecosystem: Environmental > Terrestrial > Soil > Temperate forest >... | reverse complement strand
GCGAGACGCAGTGGCATACGCGTGATTTTCCGACGGCGGCGAAAGATTTATTACAGGATTCGCAGACGCGAAAAAACGTGCAGCACGCGACCAATGTTATCCAGGGTAAGCGAAACAGAGTGACGGGCGAAATGCCCGACTGGGAAGACTTACGCGAAGCCGGCGCGCAGGTGCGGGCGCATACATTGCGGCATCTGGATCACTACCTCGTGCAATTCGAAGAAAACTGCACACGGGCGGGTGGCCACGTACACTGGGCCAGCGATGCGGCCGAAGCGAATCGGATCATTCTAGGTTTGGTTCAGCAGCATGAAGCAAAAGAAGTCATCAAGATCAAGACCATGACTTCAGAAGAAGTTGGTCTCAACGCCAATCTTGAAGCGCATGGAATTCGCCCTATTGAGACCGATCTTGCTGAACTGATTATTCAGCTTGGTAAGGACAGACCTTCGCACTTTGTAGCCCCTGCAGTGCATGTGAACAAGGCGCAGGTGCGGGCGATGTTTCAGCGGGAGATGAATTTACCCAATCTGGGCCCGGAACCGGAAGATCTGGCTGCGGCAGCGCGTGATTATCTGCGCGAAAAATTTTTGCGCATCAAGGTTGCGATCTCAGGCGGAAATTTTCTGATTGCCGATTCAGGCGGTATTTGTATTACCGAGTCGGAAGGCAATGGGCGAATGTGTCTCACACTGCCGGATGTGCTTATCTCGATTGTGGGCATCGAGAAGGTAATTCCGAGTTATCGCGATCTTGAGGTTTTTCTGCAGACACTGCCACGGTCGGCGACCGGAGAGAGGATGAATCCGTATAACTCAACATGGTGCGGCGTACATCCGGGTGACGGCCCGAAAGAATTTCATGTCGTGCTTCTGGACAATGGGCGGAGCCCGATTCTGGCGGATAAGGAAGCGCGACAGACACTGCAATGTATCCGTTGCGCTGCGTGCCTTAATGCCTGCCCCGTCTATCACCAGACCGGCGGCCACGCGTATGAATCCGTGTACGCAGGACCTATCGGAGCAATCCTTACTCCGCAATTGCAATCGATGGAGAAAGGACGTTCCCTGCCTTATGCTTCTTCACTTTGCGGCGCATGTTACGAAGTTTGTCCGGTGAAGATCAATATCCCCGAAGTGTTGATTCATCTGCGCGGCAAAATCGTTCGCGAGGATCAGGCGACTCTGGGTGGCAAGTTAAGTCTTTGGAATATCGGTATGCAGGCCGCGGCGTTTCTTTTCAAGGACGCTGGTCGATTGTCGATGGCAGAGCACATGGGACAGATCGGGCAGAAGGTGCTGGTGTCGAAGAACGGCTTCATAGAATGGATGCCGCTCATGTTGAGCGGATGGACTCAAACGCGCGATCTGAAGGCGATGCCTGCACAGTCGTTTCGCGATTGGTGGGAGAAAGAAAAAGCACCTCACGAAAAGAAGGCTCAGCGCCCAGGGGAGGACCCAAATGCCTGATGCACAAGTAAAGGATCGCGCTCGGATTCTGAGCAGCATTCGCATCGCGTTGGGTGCCTCCGCCACGCCGGAGGCAATAGCGGCAGAGTATGGCTCCATTGCGCGCACTTACACGCAGGCAGGTTCTTCAGACCAGGCTGCAATGCTGGAGCTGTTTGCAGACCGACTACTCGAATATGATGCAGGCGTTTATTATGCGCCGGAGTCTGCAATCGCTGATCGAATTGCGGAGATCCTGACCAAGCGCGAGAAGCATGGCCTGGCAATTCCTGACCGAGTCCCGTCAGCGTGGTTGCCACAGGGATTTGATTTCAAGGTGTCAGATGACTACGATGCCTATCAACTCGATAAGACTGAGGGCGTGCTGACAGGGTGCACGGTTGCGATCGCCGAGACGGGATCGATCGTTTTGCAGAATGCCGCTGCGCAAGGGCCGCGCATTCTTTCCCTCGTACCGGATTATCACTTGTGCGTCGTCTTGGCGAATCAGGTTGTGGCTACGGTTCCCGAATCGTTCGCGCGACTAAGCGCGACTTCGACGTTGCCCACCACGTTCATCTCAGGTCCATCTGCGACGGCGGACATTGAAATGACGCGGATCAAAGGCGTGCATGGTCCGCGCTTTCTGGATGTGCTGCTGGTGACGACGTAGCTCTGATCTCAAACCTGGGTGATCGGGTCGGCTTTTGGTATCAAGATCCGAATGATCAGTAGTGCAATGAGATAGAGTGTGCCAGCCACCAGGAAGGGCCAGAAGTAATTGTGATACTTATCGAGCAGAGGCCCAATAAGCATCGCGGATACTATGCCTCCTGCGGCGCCTCCGAAGCCCGCGAAGCCTGTAACTGAGCCTACGGCGTAGCGCGGAAACACGTCTGACGCGAGAGTGAAGATGTTTGCCGACCATCCCTGATGCGCAGCCGCGGCCAGGCTGAGGATTGCGATTGCCAGACCCATGGTGTGGATGTTTCCGACCATCGTAAGAGGGGTAACAGCGAGCGCGCAGATCAGCATTGAGACCCGACGGGCGGTCCGTACGCTCCATCCACGTTTGATGAGCTGGGCTGGTAGCCAGCCTCCAACGATGCTGCCAACGGCGGCTACGTTATAGATAATGATGAGCGGCAGGGCGAGTCCCGTGAGCTTTACGCCAAAGGTCGAAGCGAAATACTTTGGTCCCCAGAAAAGCAAAAACCACCAGACCGGATCGGTGAGAAATTTTCCGATGAGCAGCGCCCACGACTGGCGATGGACAAGCAGGCGAGCCCACGGAAAGCTGTAAGCCGACTCTGGCGGATCGGAGCGAATGTGCGCCAACTCTGCGGCGTTGACCTTCGAATTGGCTTCGGGAGATTTGTACGTGGTCCACCACAAGACGACCCAGAGAAAACTGAAAAATCCGGTGAAAAGAAAAGCCCACTGCCAGCCGATGGTAACGGCGATCCACGGAACGACCGCTGGCGCAATGGTGGCGCCGAAGTTGGTGCCGCAGTTGAAAAATCCGGTTGCGAGTGCTCGTTCCTTCTTCGGAAACCACTCGGAGACGGTCTTGATTGCTGCCGGAAAGTTGCCTGATTCACCCAGTCCAAGAAAGAATCTTGAGATGCCGAATGTCAGAGGAGTCCGAACAAAAGCATGGCTGATCGCCGCCAGGCTCCAGAGGCCGATGGAGAGAACATAGCCGAGCCTGACGCCGATAGCATCCATGATTCCGCCGGCGAAGAGCAGGCCGATGGCATAGGCGAGTTGAAACGCCACAACAATGTATCCGTACTGTGTTTCAGTCCATCCGATCTTGGTCTGTAGAAGCGGTGCAAGGACGCCCAGAACCTGGCGGTCAGTGTAATTGATGGTGTTCGCGAAGAATAGCAGCGCACAGATGCGCCAGCGAACACTTGTCATTTTGAGCAGCTGTGGGGCATGAAACTCATTGCTGGCTGAGGGCACATTGGCTGGATTTTCGGGCAGCGAGCTCAATGCTTCAGCCATAGTGAGTTTTCCTTGAGTCCGATATCAGCGATTCTTGACGAAGCTGAAGTATATCTAAATCAATGCCTGCACTGCTGTCATGACGCCGCGAAGTTCGGCGAGCCCTCGCAGACGCCCAACTGCCGGATACCCCGGCACTGCTTTTCGCCCAATATCAGTGAGTATCTTGTTGCCGTGGTCTGAACGGAATGGGATTGGCGTGCGATCGTTGAGGCTGACTCTGCGGCGTTCTTCGCTGACGAGCTCCTTCATCAGGGCCACTATATCCACATCACCAGCCAGGTGGGCTGCTTCATAGAAGGCATCGTGACCCGCTTCGCGTTTGGTGGAGCGCAAGTGGACGAAGTAGATCCGCGACGCGACACGGCGCATCATCTCTACAAGGTTATTGTCCGGGCGCGCTCCGAGTGAGCCGGAGCAGAAGGTGATGCCGTTGGTCGGTTCAGGGGTTTGATCGAGTAGAAATTGCAGGTCGTCCATTGTGCTTGCTATGCGCGGCAAGCCCAGCAGTGGCCGCGGTGGATCATCCGGATGAATGCAGAGGCGGACGCCTGCCTCCTCTGCAGTGGGGCAAACGGCGCGCAGGAACTCTCCCAGATTCGCGCGGAGCCCATCGCGTCCTATGTCGCCATAACTGGCAATTGCGGCGCGCACGTAATCGAGAGAATAGATCTCCGTGGTCCCGGGAAGACCTGCAAGCACAGTGCGTGTGAGGAGATCGCGTTCACCGCCAGTCATCGCGTGCAGTCGCGCGTACGCATCGCGCTGCTGCTCATCGCTCCAGTCTCGCTCAGCACCCGGCCGCTTGAGAATGAACAGATCGAATGCTGCCAACGCCGCGGCTTCAAAGCGCATCGAAATGGATCCGTCGGGCAGTTCCCACTCGAGGTCGGTCCGTAGCCAATCAAGCACCGGCATGAAGTTGTAACAGACCGTACGAATGCCACAAGTGGCGAGATTTCGAAGCGTCGTGCAATAGTTGTCGATGTGCTTTTGCCAGCTCTTGCCTCGCTTCTTTATTTCTTCACTGACATTGACGCTTTCTACAACCGACCAGGTTAGTCCGGCAGCAGCCACGATTGCTTGACGATCGCGGATCGCCTCTACCGGCCACACCTCGCCCGGCGGAATTTCATGCAGTGCGGTGACGATGCCGGTAGCACCGGCCTGACGCGCGTCCGCTAGTGTAACTGCATCCGTTGGTCCGAACCAGCGCCAGGTCTGCTCCATCGTTCAATCACTCCATCGTGTATTGTTTTATGCCGATTCTAAAATGAGATTAGAGTATTGCGTGGTATCGCCTGTGCGAATAAGTCCGATGGCGTCAGGAACACGCTTCTTGAATTCGTCGTGCAGCTCGAAGGTGATTGGAATGCCCAACAAGGCATTCTCGAGGTCACTTATTACCGCCGGAGAATTCTCGCCCAGGAATTCCTGGGCGGCGAAAACTCTGCCGATAGAAAAATTCTCCTTGATCGCAGTTAGGACATCGAGCACGCGAGGGATGTCGTCGACGAGAGAGATGTCGATGGTTTCGATCTGTGGCCAGAAGGGAAACCCACGGTCGGCGATTACCAGGGTGTTGCAGTGACGTACTCGGCACAACAGAGAATTGATGGCCGGGTTGAGGATCCCGCTCTTTAACATGTCGAAACCTCGTTGCGGCATGTGTCGAATGGTCTATCAACTACGCTCATAGCGAGACTCCGCGCTTCCATGGAATGAAGTCGTCCTGACGCAGAGATTCTGCTTTCGTGTGTGTATCGCCGCTTGCGACTCTGATGATCAATTCGAGAATTGCGTCGCCCATCTCTTCAATGGTGCTGTGGCCTTCGATGATCGGGCCTGTGTCGATGTCGATAATGTCCGACATGCGTTGGGCGAGCTTGGTATTGGTGGAGAGCTTGATTACCGGAGTGACGGGATTGCCGGTGGGCGTACCGAGTCCTGTAGTGAAGAGGACGATGTTGGCTCCCGCTCCAGTCTGCGCAGTAACGCATTCCACGTCGTTGCCTGGAGTGCACTGTAGGCTCAGTCCCACAGATCTGACGTATTCGGGATAGTCAAGGACGTCGTTCACCGGCGAGGTTCCACCTTTGCGGGCGGCGCCAGCCGACTTCATGGCATCGGTAAGCAGGCCATCGCGAATATTACCTGGTGATGGATTCATTTCAAAGCCGGAATGCACTGCCTTCGCCCGTGCCTGATAGCTGCGCATGAGATGCATGAAGCGGTCAGCGCTCTGCTCGTCAGAGCATCGATCGATAAGGTTCTGCTCCGAGCCGCAAAGCTCCGGAAATTCGGAGAGAATGGATTTGCCGCCCAGGGCTGCAAGCATATCTGAGACCTGGCCGACTGCCGGATTGGCCGAGATTCCGGAGAAGCCATCCGACCCTCCGCATTTCAATCCAACGGTGAGCTTCGATAGCGGTGCCGGCATTCGCTCAATCTTGTTTGCTTCGACAAGACCCTGAAACGTCTGTCGAATCGCATCAGAGAGCATGTCGGATTCAAGACCCGACTTTTGTTGATCGAACACCAGCACAGGCTTGGCGAGCGAAGGTTCACGCTTGGCCAGTTCTTCGAAGAGGTCCGAGGCCTGAGCATTCTGGCAGCCGAGACTCAGTACCGTCGCACCTGCGACGTTGGGGTGGTGAATGTAGCCTGCCAACAGGCCGCAAAGCGCACGGGAATCGTCACGCGTCCCTCCGCATCCGCCCTGGTGGATCAGGAACTTGATTCCATCGACGTTGGGAAAGACCCGGTCAGCGTGTCCTCCATCCGCCTCAACGCCGCGCCGGTCCGCGCCGGCATCACGATATTCATGCAACAGGGCTCGAACCTGTTCCCGATAGAGCCTTGGCCTACCATATCCGAGCTCTTCTTCAAATGCTTCGCGGAGTGCGTCTACGTTGCGGTTTTCGCAGAAGACCAGCGGAACGACGAGCCAGTAATTCCGCGTGCCAACCTGGCCGTCGACGCGGTGGTAGCCGTCGAACGTCCGCTCCGCCCATCGCGATACATCCGGTGCCGTCCAGTTGTAGTCGACCTTTTTGGCGGAAAATCCAGCTGCATCATGTACCACATTGGAGGTGGAGAGCAGGCCGCCTCGCGCGATAGGCTCTCGAGCGCGCCCCACGGTGACGCCATACATCACGATTTCCGAGCCTACGGCGAAATCCCGCATGGCGAATTTCTGCTTTGCCGGAATCGCCATTGTCAGCCGGTACAAGTTGCCTGAGTAGCTTACTTCTTCACCCAATGGCAAGTCGGCCAGTGCCACCAGAACGTTGTCGCGCGAGTCGAGTTGAATGGCCTTGGGAGGCGTCACGATTCTTCCTTGAGACCAGCAGCGATAGCCGAAATCTGGTCGACAAAATCAATTTATCACCCGGAGCGGAGGAATGGCCCGCGGCGAGGTCAGGATTGAAAGCAGCCGTCCTGCGGCTCGCTCGTCAAGGCTGATTCAACCGCATGCGATCCATCAAGGAAGGCCATCCTTACGATTTGCTTACGAAAGCATTAGTTGACCTTGACCGCCGAGTCCGCAGACTGGAAAGGTGCAGGAAATTTGGCGAGCCAGCCGGATCGCTGAAGCGGTTGCGGAAACGTGGCGAACTCGATTGAGGAACAGGACGGGTTATGCAGGATTTTTGGATGTTGATATTTACGGCAATCTTCTTCGGACTAGCTTTTGGCTATGTTCATGCCTGCCGAAAGCTGAGGTAATGAGATGAGTTTGGTCACAATTGTTGTCTTGGTGCTGGCTGTTTTGCTGTTTGGCTATCTGGCGGCGACGCTGCTGTTCCCGGAGAGGTTTTGAAATGACCGGGAATGGATGGTTTCAGTTTATTGTCTTCTCTTTGTTATTGCTCATATCAGTGCGGCCACTGGGCATCTATCTCTCTCGCGTTCTCGAAGGCGAGAGAACATGGTTTGATCCTATCTTTCGACCTATCGAAAGGCTGATCTACAAACTTGGCGGCGTAGACGCGAATCAGGAAATGAATTGGCGCGAATATGCCTTGGCCCTTCTGGGTTTTTCGGCTGTAAGCCTGGTTCTGACCTACCTCATCGAACGGGCGCAGGGCGTGCTGTCCGCCGGCTGGATGAATCCGCAAGGATTGCCGGGAGTGGAGCAGGCGTTGGCATGGAACACCGCGGCCTCTTTTACCACTAACACCAACTGGCAATCCTACGTGCCCGAAGCAACGATGAGCTATCTCTCGCAGATGGCAGGTCTTGCCTATCACAACTTCGCAAGCGCAGCTGTGGGTATTGCCGTAGCCGTAGCGCTGGTACGCGGCATCAAGCGAACGAGTTCCTCAACGATTGGCAATTTCTGGGTGGATGCTACACGAAGCATCCTATATGTGTTACTGCCTGCCTGCGCAATCTTTGCCCTGGTGCTCGTATGGCAAGGTGTTCCGCAGAATCTGCACCCGTACACGCAGGCGACCACGCTCGAGTCGCAGATGCAGACCATCGCCCAGGGCCCGGTCGCTTCGCAGGAAGCGATCAAGATGCTGGGAACCAACGGTGGCGGATTCTTCAATGCAAACAGCGCGCATCCGTTTGAAAATCCAACACCCTTAACGAACTTGCTGCAAATGCTGGCTATCTTTGTGATTCCAGCAGCGCTGACGTTCATGCTGGGGCGTTTGACTGGATCTCCTGGACACGGGTGGGCAGTTCTGGCGGCGATGTTTGTGCTCTTCACAGCCGGCTATACGGCCGTATATTGGGCAGAGTCGCAGCCTCACCCGATGATTCAGGGCGTAACGCAGGCAGCTTCTCTAACTGCTCCTGGCGGAAATATGGAGGGTAAGGAGGTGCGCTTCGGCATCGCCCAGAGCGCGCTGTTCGCGACAATAACTACCGATGCCAGCTGTGGCGCGGTGAACGGCATGCACGACTCGTTTACACCGCTCGGCGGCATGGTTGTGCTTACTAACATCATGCTCGGCGAAGTGGTCTTTGGTGGCGTAGGCGCGGGGCTCTACGGAATCCTCATTTTCGTCATCCTGTCGGTATTCATCGCTGGTCTGATGGTGGGTCGTACGCCGGAGTATCTGGGCAAGAAGATCGAGTCCTACGACGTAAAGATGGCCATGCTGTATGTGCTGATTTTTCCCTTGATCATCTTGAGTTTGACGGCGGTATTTGTGATGTCGCCGGTCATCGGTCTCGGCAGTTTGAACAATGCTGGACCACACGGTCTAACGGAGATTCTCTATGCTTTCACTTCCGCGACGGGGAATAACGGCTCGGCATTTGCGGGACTGAACGCGAATACCTGGTGGTACAACATTGTCCTGGGAATAGCCATGCTGGCCGGGCGTTTTCTGATGATTGTGCCAGTACTGGCGCTAGCCGGGAACCTTGCGCAGAAAAAGAGCGTCCCGCCTTCGCCCGGAACCTTCCCGGTGAACTCGGCCTTGTTTACCGTGCTGCTTACGGGCGTGATCCTCATCCTGGGTGCGCTCACATTCTTCCCGGTTTTGAGCCTCGGGCCGGTGCTCGAACACTTGCAGCTTCACTCTGGGCAGCTTTTCTGAAGGCAATGTAGATATGACAAATAAGAAGAGTCTTTGGAGTACCGATATTTTTCGCAAGGCGTCCTTGGATGCCTTGCGAAAACTCAACCCCCGGTTGATGGTGAAAAATCCGGTGATGTTTGTAGTAGAGGTCGGCAGCGTACTCACCTCTGCTCTGTTGATTGATGACGTTGTAAACCATCGCAGCGGCCTTGGGTTCAACCTGCAGATCACGCTATGGCTTTGGTTCACGGTCCTCTTTGCCAACTTTGCTGAAGCTATGGCTGAAGGGCGAGGTAAGGCGCAGGCCGATACGCTTCGCAAGGCGAAGGGCGAAACGATCGCTCGACGTTATAACGCTGACGGCGTACTTGAAGATGTCAGCAGCGCCCTGTTGAGAACCGGCGATATCATTCACGTCGACGCGGGGCAATATATCGCTGGCGATGGTGAGGTAATCGAGGGTGTCGCATCTGTGGATGAGTCCGCGATTACTGGTGAGTCAGCGCCGGTTATTCGTGAGGCAGGCGGCGATCGTTCGGCTGTAACTGGCGGTACGCGCGTTCTCTCCGACTTTCTTCGCGTAAAGATAACGTCCAACCCGGGCGAAACTTTTCTGGATCGGATGATTGCGCTGGTCGAAGGTGCATCGAGGCAAAAGACTCCTAACGAAATTGCGCTGAGTATTCTATTGTCCGGGCTCACAATAGTTTTTCTTCTTGCCGTCGTCACGCTTCAGCCATTTGCCATCTATTCCAAGGCACCGCAGACAGTGTTTGTCCTTGTTTCTCTTCTGGTATGCCTTATCCCGACGACAATTGGGGGACTGCTCTCAGCTATTGGCATTGCAGGTATGGACAGGCTGGTGCAATACAACGTGCTGGCAATGAGCGGACGCGCAGTCGAAGCCGCAGGTGACGTAAGCACGCTGTTGCTGGACAAGACCGGCACTATCACTCTCGGTAACCGGCAGGCGACTGAGTTCTACGCTGCCCCGGATGTGAGCCAGGAGCGGCTTGCAGATGCTGCGCAGCTATCATCACTCTCGGACGAAACGCCAGAAGGCCGTTCTATCGTCGTGCTGGCCAAAGAGAAGTACAACCTGCGCGGGCGCGACCTTTCGTCCATACATGCGGAGTTTGTTCCATTCACGGCTCAGACACGCATGTCTGGTGTGGATCTGCCGGGCTCGCGCATTCGCAAAGGGTCAGTCGATGCCATCGCTCGATTTCTCGAAGAGCAGGGATCCAGCCTGCCCCGCAAGGTGCGTGAGCAGGTAGAAGAAATTGCGCGAGCAGGCGGGACGCCATTGGTCGTCGCCGAGAACGCGACAGCACTTGGCGTCATTTATCTGAAAGATATCGTGAAGGGTGGATTGAAAGATCGCTTGGCGCGACTGCGTGCGATGGGTATCCGCACCATCATGATTACGGGGGATAATCCTCTCACCGCCGCTGTAATTGCGCGCGAGGCAGGCGTTGATGATTTTCTCGCAGAGGCCAAGCCCAAGGACAAGATGGATCTGATCAAGCGCGAGCAGGCCAAAGGCAAACTGGTAGCGATGACCGGTGACGGCACTAACGATGCTCCAGCGTTGGCCCAGGCCGATGTGGGTGTGGCCATGAACTCTGGCACTCAGGCTGCAAAAGAAGCCGGCAACATGGTCGATCTCGATTCCAACCCGACTAAGCTAATCGAGATTGTCGAGATAGGCAAACAGCTTCTGATGACTCGCGGAGCGCTGACGACGTTCTCGATTGCCAATGATGTGGCTAAGTACTTCGCCATTATTCCGGCGATGTTCGCTGGGGTTTTTCCAGTGCTCAATGCACTCAACATCATGCATTTGGCTACACCGCAATCGGCTATCTTGTCCGCGGTAATCTTCAACGCGATTATCATCATCGCCCTGATTCCACTCGCGCTCAAAGGCGTGAAGTACGAGCCGAAACCAGCGGCAGCACTCCTGCGCCGGAATTTGTTGGTCTATGGCGTGGGCGGTGTTGTAGTGCCCTTCATCGGTATCAAAGCCATCGATCTCGCACTCGTTGCTCTGCATCTGGCTTAAGGAGAATTGCATTGCACTCAATCTGGAAGACATCTATTCGATATACGCTTGTGACCACATTGCTCCTGGGCCTCGCGTACCCTCTTGCAATTACCGGGGTTGCGCGTATCCTCTTTCCTCATCAGGCGGCAGGTAGCCTCATTCTGCGCAATGGCCGTTTGGTCGGTTCCGCACTACTTGGGCAGACTTTCACCAGCGACCGCTATTTCCATCCTCGCCCCTCTGCCGCGGGTAGCGGTTATGATGCTACGAATTCAGGCGGCTCGAATCTTGCGCAATCCAATCAGAAACTCGTGCTGCGCATTCAGGCTGATGTTGACAAACTGGCTACGCAGAATCCGGGAAAGCCCGTTCCGATCGATCTCGTAACATCCTCGGGGTCGGGCCTCGATCCGGATATCACTCCCGATGCGGCGTACTATCAAGTTCACCGCGTAGCCCAGGCTCGCAGCCTCAATGAAGACCTACTGCACCGGCTAATCGCTGCTCATATCACCGGAAGGACACTGGGAATTCTCGGTGAACCGAGAGTCAATGTTCTGCAACTCAATCTTGATCTGGACATGCTCGCCAAGTGATGCCGCGCTTTGATGGGACTTATCTTACGAGATAATTCTCCGCAAGGGCTGTAAATGCGGCCACCTGATCGGAGGCCCATTTGTCGTCTTCGCCAAGTTCGTGGCTCATGATTCCAGCGACCCGTGGCGCAATGGAAATCGCGGCACGCGCATTCAAAAAGAGAGCCCGCGTCCGACGTGCTAGCACATCTTCCACGGTGCGGGCCATTTCATTTCGAACTGCCCAGATCACCTCAGCGGCGCAATAAGTCAGGTCGGGATGCATTGGCGTAAGCAACTCAGGATCGTTCGCGGCAATTTCGCGAATTGCTGCTGCATCAGAACCATAGACCCACAGATCGCCTAGCTCATCTGAGTTTTCATGGTAACCGTGTAGATGAAGAGAACGCGTTTCGCAAGCGACATCATCCAGCCGGCCCAACGTGATCGCATGATTCACGCAGTCCTCGGCCATATGGCGGTATGTGGTCCACTTGCCGCCAACTATTGTGATGAGTCCAGCCGAGTCGATATGAATGGTGTGATCACGTGAGAGCGCTGACGTCTTAGTCGATCCCTCTTCCTGCATCTTCACAAGTGGCCGAATACCCACATACACGCTGAGAATATCCTTCCGTGTTGGAGGCCGGCTAAGGAACTGGGCGGCCGTATCAAGGATAAAATCGATCTCTTCCTCGAAGGGCAGCGGTTCGTAACTCGGTTCCTGAACCGGTGTGTCTGTTGTGCCGACGACAGTGTGCTGATGCCACGGAATCGCGAACAAAACGCGCCCGTCACTGGTATGTGGTACCATGATCGCCGCGTCAGCGCGTAGGAAGGATCTCTCAAATACAAGGTGAATGCCCTGACTCGGAGCGATCATTTTCTTCGATTCCGGGTCTGTCATGCGCCGCACATTGTCTGCAAACATTCCGGTTGCGTTGATTACAACGCGAGCTGCGGCCTGCATGGTCATGCCACTCTCGGAGTCCTTGAAGATCACACCACTTGCAAAGCCATCGACGTCCTTTGTGATTTCAATCACCGGAGCGTAGTTTACGAGCGCTGCACCGTAGTCGGCGGCAGTAGCAGCCATGTGGATAAGCAGGCGAGTGTCGTCGAACTGGCCGTCGTAATAGATCACCCCACCTTTGAGACCTTCCGTCTGCAAATTGGGTAACTCTTCGATGGTCTCCTGCGAAGAAAGAATACGCGATCTGCCAAAGCCGTACTTGCCCGCAAGCAGGTCGTAGATCTTCATGCCAATTCCGTAGAACGGGGCCTCCCACCACGAGTAGTTGGGCACAATAAATGCCAGATCGTGAACAAGGTGCGGAGCATTCTGACGCAGCAATCCACGTTCTTTGAGCGCCTCCATCACCAGCGAAATATTTCCCTGCTCGAGGTATCGCACACCGCCATGAATCAGTTTAGTGCTCCGACTTGAAGTACCTTTACCAAAATCCTGCGCCTCGAGCAGAAGCACTGCAAAACCTCGCGACGCAGCGTCAATGGCGACGCCCACACCTGTTGCGCCGCCGCCGATGACAATCATGTCCCAGGGCGTGGTCCGCGCAACCACACGCTCCAGCATTTGATGTCGATTCATCGAGCCATTTCCGCGAATGCCTTCTTCATGCTTCTGCCGGTGCCTTATGCAGTCTCAGTAACCGAAGCGGTGATCGTAATTTGGATGTCTTGCGTGCCGAGCGTCGGATGAGTCGCACGCAAATGCACTGTGCCCGTTTGCTCTCCGGCGCGAATCCAGATTGCGCCCGTGCCGCCGATGAGCGCGAATGGGTTGTCTCCGATGATGGTCGCTGGTCCGCTGATCTCGAACTTGATTGCGTCGTTGGCGAAGGGACGGATCGCGCCATACTCATCAGTCACCGAAAGGACCACCCGAGTCGTGTCAGCGCCCTCCCCGATCAAAGAAAGATCATCGGCAACGATCGAGAATTTCTGATCGACCCCCTTGCCGGACATGCTCTTCGAGATCACTTGTTTACCCTGGATGTAGCCTTCAATTCGAAGGTCTCCCCACGGCTCAATAAATTTACCGACATCGACGACAAACGGAGCGTAGCGCAGGTGAGGGAATTGCACGCGGTCAGGATCGACTTCAACGACGAGCTTGTCCTTCACGTAAAACTTGAGATGGTCGCAATTCGAGCAGACTACTGCTTTGGTGAACCCAATCGACTCATCGCCTCTCGCCCAGTGAAACGCAGGTTCAAGTACCACTTCTTCTGCGGGATCACACTGTGATTTGTAGAATCCCGCAGCAGGTTTTGGTTCGCGGAAAATATCGGTAACGCCGTGATAGCAGATGCGATCGCCAGAACCGAAATCCCCATGGGTGTTGTAATCGAACGCGCACCAACCAATGCCCCCTGCGTATTGCGGATTTGAAGCAAGCTGGTCGTGGATGCGGGCATGGCGAAGAGTGTGTTCGATTAAACGTTCGACATTGTCGATCGTCTTGGTGGGATAGGTATGACCGACGAATTCGGTGTTCAGATAGCGAGGGTGATTGGGTGCCTTAAGCGGAAAACCGAAGTCGTTCATGGTGAAGACGTCTTCCAAAAATTCCGACTCCTGGAAGTAACGGATACCACCGGTCTGACGCGAAGTATCAAGGCTATGTGCCATGGCATTCGTTTTGGTGTAGAAGTCGTGATCGTCAAGCGACTCATTGATCCGAACGCCCCAGAGAACGATTGACGGATGGTTCCAGTCACGTCGGATCATCCGGCGAACGTTGTCGACCGAGATATCCTTCCATGGTTGATCACCGATATGTTGCCAGCCTGGAATTTCCTCGAGAACCAGTAAGCCGATCTCGTCACAGGCATCGAGGAAATGTCGCGACTGCGGATAATGCGAAGTTCGCACGATATTACACTTCAGCTTCTGGCGGAGTATCTGGGCATCGCGGCGTTGCACGCGCCCAGGCATGGCCTGACCTGCAAACGGGAAAGTCTGGTGCCTGTCCAGCCCGCGCAGTTTAATGACCTTTCCATTCAGCTCAAATCCGTGATCGGTGAATTGTGCTTCACGAAATCCAATCGTTCGATGATCCTGATCGGAGAGAGTGGCGCCTCGCAGTAACTTCACCTGAACCTGGTAAAGGTGAGGATGAGACAGGTCCCATAATTCAACTTTGCCGAAGTTACTTAGAGAAACAGTCGTGGAACTAATATCGTCATGAACGTTCGTAGACTCAACGTGCTTTGTGGTCTTTGCAAGCACGGTGTCTCCGCGATGGAGAGATACTTCGAGCGAGAGAGGCTCGTGCGAGGAGCTTTGGCCCTGCAGAAAACACTGCACATCTATGGATGGGGAGTCGGAAAGTACATTGATGGGGCGAGCAAAAACATTTTCGATAAATGTCTGGGGAACGATTCGAAGAGCGACTTCTCGATAAATTCCACCAAAGGTCAGGTAATCGATTTGGTAGCCAAACGGAGGTATGTCCGACCGCTCAGTTGAGTCGACCGCGACAACGAGAACATTCTCCCCTGTCCAATCAAGATGAGGAGTCAGCTCAAAGGAAAACGGTGTGAAACCGCCCTTGTACTCGCCGAGACTCGTTCCATTCAACCAGACAGTCGACGCAGTCATCACGCCCTCGAAGTCGACGAAAACGCGCTTGCCTTTCGCTGACACCGGCAGAGTAAATCTGCGCCGGTATACCGAAACAAATTCATACGTCTTTTCATCGAAGCTATGCCAGGGCAGGGCGATGTTGGTGTGAGGTACTACGACTCGCTCGAAAGAAGAATCATCAAAATCGCGTGCTCGCGCCGCATCCGTAAATGTACGGCTGTATCTCCAATTGCGATTGATAGGAAAGATGAGCCGGCCCTCCGGACCAGAGGTGCCGGAACCCTGTGATTCCGAAGCAAATACCGGTTGCGCTACGGTTGCACCCGCGATCAGCGAGCCGGCAGTCTTGATGAAGTTGCGCCTGTCCATTATTCAAACTCCAGTTCAATCGGTCTTGGTTTTCTACGTATTCGATTTGCGAGCCTCCGAATCATCGGCAACAGTCTCAATTCGCCGAGACGATCAGCTCAGGACCTCGTGAGCAGAACATTCGCAGATGACGGGCGGAGGATCGAAATGAATTCGTTTACATTTCGCAGCAAACGCATATTCTGCTCCCTGCAATGGACAAAAAGCAACAGGCTTTTGGAGCGCCCCCGGAATATCTGAAAGATACGTTGAACGCAGAGTAGGATGTCGAATCCGAGCCGGTCACTGTTTTGTGTTCTGACGTTATAGCGAAAAGGCTGGGTCTTGAGCGGGAGTTAAGACGCCGGATTCAAGGACAGCGCGTAACTCTTCGTTGGAGTGCTCGGAGAACCATGAACGAAGATTTTGCTCACTGCCTCGCGTTGTAAGGTAGCTTCGTAGCAATCGCTCCAGCGCCTCGGGCACATCTTCTGAAAGGCATCGGTAGTTGACGATCCGCGCGACGCCTGCATACGTGCCCAATGCACCGCCAAGTGCGAAAGACCACGCGTCAGCCAGCTTTCCGTCATGCTTAATCTTTTTACCTTCGAGGCCTACGTCGGCAATCCAATGCTGTCCGCAGCTGTTGGGGCAACCGGTGACATGGAGCTTCAATTGCTGGTCAAATCCTGGTAGCCGGCTCTCCATCTCTTCAACCAGCCAGCGAGCGAAAGCTTTTGTTTCAGTGATGGCGAGCTTGCAGAATTCAGTACCTGTGCATGCGACAGTTCCGCGCCAGAAATTCGTTGCCTCCACGGTCAGGCCAAGGGCACTAAGTTCTTTCAGAACTGTATCCAGGTTCGCTTGCGGCACATGCGGCAGTACGAAGTTCTGCATCACAGTAGTTCGTACTTCGGCCCCGGCATATTTCTCAGCTATATCGGCAAGCGCAATCAATTGCTCGCCCGTCATCCGGCCGTTGAGCACCGTCGCGCCCACAGAATAGAGCCCCTGCTGCTTCTGGGCGTGCACACCCACGTGATCACGAAAAACATTGTCAGGGACTGAGTCATCCACGCCAGTCGCGAGATCAAAACTCAATTTTGTTTTAAGTACTTCAAGAAAACGGTCAGCAGTCCAGCCCTCCCGAAGGAAAAGATGCTTCATGCGCGCCCGATCGCGACTTTCTCGTAGTCCCTGCTGTTCCCGGAAGATCTCGACGATGCCTCGCACCACTGCAACGGCATGCTCTTCGCGAACAAACGCGTCCAGCTTCACCGCGAGATGCGGATCAGCCGAGAGGCCTCCGCCAACGCGTACAGAGTATCCAATTTCGTCGCCGCGTCGAACCGCTGTGAGCGCAATGTCGTTGATCTCTGGATGGGAGCACCACACCGGGCATCCAGTCACCGTAATTTTGAATTTGCGGGGAAGGTTGTAGAACTCAGGATTGCCTTTCAATTCGCGGGCGACGGCGTTCGCCAGTGGCGACGCATCGATCAGCTCATGCCCGTCAAGTCCCGCTACGGGGCATCCCGTCACATTTCGAACCACATCTCCACACGCACCTTTTGGCGAAAGACCTACCGTCTGCATCGCTTCAATCGCGGTGGGTAGAGATTCAATGGTGAGCCAGTGGAGTTGGATCGCCTGACGCGTTGTGATGTCAGCCAGGTTGCGGCCATGATCTCGTGCGAGCACACCGATGAAGCGCAATTGCTCAGCGGTCGCGATCCCATTGGGAATCCCGATTCGCATCATGAAATATTCGGTCGCTTTGCCCTCGCCGCCCTTGCCGCCGGTAACGCCTACACCGTCTCCCTGCGTGTAGATGCCCCACCATTTGAAGAAAAATCCAGCCCACTCTGGCAAAACGCTGTCGCGGCCGTCGCGCGCAAACTTCCGAATTTCTTCAAAAGCTTCCCACGGATTCGTTTCGATCTTGAGCCGTTCAGACCGTTGCGCTTTTGTTTCCTTCAAGGGGACACTGGGCTGGGCCGAGGGGGTGGCTGGTGTGCTCACTGGACTGCTCCTCTTACGATGGTACAGGGAGAAATTGGTCTCTGTATAGATTCGGCCTGCTGGCAGACGGTGCGCCCGGTCGAAGAGCCATGCGAATTGTCGGTCAGTAACCTCTATCCAGTTTCAGCCCGAGTGACCTTTCGCGGACCTTGATTGTCGGCTCTGGTTGCCGATTTGGCGGCAGCGATGACAGAATCGTGAAGGTTCGGCATGGTCGCCACGATCATTGACGCACCCGGTGTGAACCTGTTGTACGGAGAGAACCCCTTGATCTACATGCGTTTGACTCGCAGTACCTCGACTGGCATTCGTTCGTCGAATTTGCTATTGGCCGCAGCGCTGATCTTTGGCGTGCTTTTTCTCTCTGTCGATGCATGCGCACAGTCGTCGATTGCTCTACCGATCATGCCATTGCCCTCCAGCGTGACGTCAGGTTCAGGAGAGTTTCTCGTCGACGGAAATTTCAGCGTAGCCTTTGATGGTTTTGTTGAGCCCCGTTTGCTCCGGGCGCGTCAGCGTTTTCTGGATACGCTCTCACGCGAAACCGGCATTCCATTTACCCGCGAAACTGCTTCTAAAGAGGCCCATTTTCGGATTCAGTCAAATGGTTCGAGTGCCGCAGTACAAGAACTTGGCGAAGAGGAGTCATATCACCTCCAGGTCTTGCCGGATGGAGTTCGCCTCACCGCCGCGAATCCGTTGGGCGTGATGCATGGGCTGCAAACTTTCCTGCAGTTGGTCCACATCACCCCGCGAGGCTTCGCGGTGTCTGCGATGACCGTCGATGACAAGCCACGTTTCCCCTGGCGCGGTCTCATGATTGACTCAGCCAGGCACTTCATTCCATTGCCTGTCATCGAACGAAATCTGGATGCGATGGAGGCGGTCAAGCTCAATGTCTTCCACTGGCACCTCTCCGAAAATCAAGGGTTCCGAGTGGAAAGCAAGGTCTTTCCGCTGCTGCAGGAGAAAGGCTCCGACGGCCTTTATTACACCCAGGATCAGGTTCGTCACATCATCGATTACGCCCGCGACCGCGGTATTCGTGTGGTGCCGGAATTCGACATGCCCGGCCATACGACTGCCTGGTTTGTAGGCTATCCGCAGTTGGCCAGTGGCAAGGGGCCCTACCAGATCGAGCGGCATTGGGGCATCTTTGATCCTGCCATGGATCCGACGCGTGAGAGCACCTATCAATTTCTCAATACATTCATCGGCGAAATGGCCGCACTTTTCCCGGACCTTTACTTCCACATTGGAGGCGACGAGTGCAATGGGAAGGAGTGGGATGCCAACCCGCGTATACAGGAATTCAAGAAGGCGCACAACCTGAAAGACAACGCGGCCTTGCAGGCATACTTCTCCGGACGTGTGCAAAAGCTCGTCGCAAGCCACCACAAAGTGATGGAAGGCTGGGATGAGGTGCTTCAACCAGATACGCCGAAGGATGTTGTGATTCAGTCATGGCGTGGACGCGATTCTTTGCTCGACGCGGCAAAACGCGGCTATCGTGCCATGCTTTCCAACGGCTATTACATCGACCTCAATCAATCTGCCGAGCAGCACTACCTGGTCGATCCTCTGGAAGGGATTGCAGACAAGCTTACGCCCGAGCAGACGGCGAACATCCTCGGCGGCGAAGCGACCATGTGGTCAGAATTCACCACGCCAGAAATCATCGACAGCCGCATCTGGCCGCGCACCGCCGCGATCGCAGAGCGCCTGTGGTCTCCTCAGCAGACGCGTGATGTCGAATCAATGTACCTGCGGCTGGCCGTGATTGAACAACGGCTCCAGTATTGGGGCATCCAGAGTCAGGCGACATCGGAACAGATGCTGGAAAGAATGAGCGGCGATCCTGATCCTGAGGCGCTTCGAGTTCTTGCGTCCGTCGTCGAGCCGCCTAAACAATATGCGCGAGAAGAGTTGCGTGAATACACCAGCATGACACCCCTCAATCATCTCGTTGACGCCGTTTCTCCAGAGAGTGAAACGGCCCGCCGCTTCGGTGAGATATGCAAGCGTATCGTCGCCGGAAAGGCCTCGGCCCAGGAATGGCAGACTGCGCACGACTGGCTCGTACTATGGCGGGACAATGATGCGAAACTGCAGCCTGTTTTGGCGAAATCCGACATAACTGCGGAGTTAGCGCCGGTGTCACAGTCCCTGCATCAGGTAGCGGAGATAGGCCTGCAAGCGCTTGAAGCGTTGCACACGGGTAAAGCCGTCAGCGGCGATGTGCAGAAACAAAATCTTGCTACTCTCGCAGCAGCGGGGAAGCCGCAGGCAGTCCTCCTGCTGATGGTCGCACCATCCGTTGAACTGTTGGTTAAATCAGCAAAGATGCAATAGCGGAGTCACTCGGACGATCTTCGCTTACGTCCCAAGGTTTGGTTGCTAGTGGATCGATCGGCCGGGAACTTAGACACTATCAATATAGCGATAGACAGGGCCTGCCTCCCCGGATACACTTGGGCATTCGCAATCGAACATTGCTGGATACGCTATCGGCAGTCCAGGTTACGCCGAAATCGTGTATGCGGGTAGGGAAAGGGAATAACTTGCCCAACTCGGCCGAGGCCTGAACCTCGGCTCAGGGCGGCTGTTCAACTGAAGAGGATGATATGCGACAAGGCTCGGTCGACGCGCCTCATCAGGGACTGAGATACTCCGGCAATTCTTACACTTGTGGAATGTAGTCCAGATCAAATCGCATTTCCAGGACGCTTCATGATCATTCTGGCCTCGATTATTTGCTGTGCGGCGGCTTTGATGGCTGCAGGATTTCTTTATCAATGGATTGGAGCGCATCGGGATCGTGTGCGCTACACTCGATCCGGGCGATGGATCGACGTGGGGCGTGGCGGGCGACTTTATTTGCTTGAACGAGGATCAGGCGGACCCACCGTACTCTTTGAAGCTGGCATCGCCGCGACCAATCTTAACTGGTCCCATATCCAACAGATCGTTTCTGGTTTTACGCACACAGCGTCATATGATCGCGGCGGTCTCGGATGGAGCAGCCCAGGCCTTACCGTGCGGACGCCGGGTAACATCGCAATCGAACTGCACGCTATGCTCGAAAATGCCGGGATCAAGCCGCCCTACGTTCTTGTCGGACATTCCTTCGGTGGCCTGGTGATGCGACGCTATGCAGCGATGTTCTCGGAAGAGGTGAGGGGCGTTATATTGGTCGATCCCATGCGTCTGGATGAGTGGCCGCCCCTCAACTCGGGAAAGCAGGCCGTGCTGGATCGGGGCACGCGACTATCCGGGTATGCGATTCCGATCGCCCGGTTTGGACTGGCGCGCCTTGCGGTCACGTCGCTGCTCTGCCGGTCAGGCAGGCTTTCGGAATTTCTGGCCGGCGTGGCTGGCAATGGTGGGCGGCACGTGCTTGGGAGAATCAAGAGCGAAGTCGGAAAAATGCCAAAAGAAGTGCGGCCCATCGTCGCTGCGCATTGGTCTCGCCCGGCGTACTACGCCGGGATGGCGAGCCACGTCGAAGCGGTTCCCGACACCGTAAGAGAAATGCTCGAAGCTGAGCCTATCTCTGGAATTCCAGTCCTGTTGCTCACACCAGGAACATCCATTCCGCTATGCGAACAAGGGCTTCGTTCTATCGGGGACAACGTGCAGCAGGTTATCGCGCCCGCAAGTGCGCACTGGATTCATCTTGACGAGCCTGACCTCGTAATCGACTCCATTCGCGACATGGTGAGGTCGACCGTAGCTGAACCAATTGCCGTCACTGCCTGAGTCGAGATCGCTCTAACCTGCGCTTTGCTGACTTATCGACGGTTTTCGATATCCCTCGCTGGCTAGATGCTGACCCATCTTCTCGTACATAGCCTCTTCGCGCGGCTGCCAGGTTGCCAGGCCATCCACGTAGCGGTTGTACATGCAAAAGGCGGCTGCAATCAGCACCGTATCGTGTATTTCCATATCGGTGGCTCCGAGTGCCCTTGCGGCCTCGACATCTTCGGTAGTCACCAGCTTTCCGTCGCGCTGCACTTTTCCGGCAATCACGAGAAGCTTTTTCAGCTTTTCCGAAATAGGCGCCTGCGTGAAATCCGTCTTGACCTGCTTGACGGTGCTGGCGCTTCCTAAATGGCAAGCCGCCGCGGCGCCGTGACTGGTCTGGCAGAAGTAGCAGTCGTTTAGCGAAGAGACATAAGTTGCAATCAATTCGCGCTCACCAGGAGCGAGGCTGTTGGGCTCATGCAGCAGAACATGGGCGAGCTCGCGCATCGGCTTGGCTGTCTCAGGGCGAAAGGCAAATCCCGAGCTGATTCCGGGTAACTCTTTCGGAAGATCGATATGTGGCATACTCAAGCTCCTTGCGATGCGTGTTCTTGTTGTGGGATGTATTCCTTGCTCATGGTGACGTAGCCTTCGCGCGCGGTTTTCTTGCCACGTTCGCGGTACAAATCTTCGTCGTGAGGCTGCCATGTTGCCAGTCCGTCGACATACCGGTTGTACATGCAGAAAGCTGCAGCAATCAGCACAGTGTCATGGATTTCAATATCCGTCGCACCATACCTGCGAGCTTCTTCAATATCGCTCGTTGTCACCAGCTTTCCATCCTTTTGCACCTTGCTGGCAATAACCAGTAGCGCCTTCAGTTTGTCCGAAATATCGGCATGCCGGAAGTCCGCTTTCACTCGCTTGACCAGTTGCTCATCGTCGTTGAGATGAGCTGCCGCGATGGCTCCGTGAACGGTCTGGCAGAAGTAGCAATCGTTCAGATAAGAGACGTAAGTCGCAATCAACTCTCGCTCGCCCGCCGCGAGAGAATTCGGCGCACGGAGCAGCGTTTCCGCCAGTTCGTTCAGCGGTTTGGCAGTCTCAGGCCTGTAGGCCATCGGGCCGCGAATGCCCTGTAGTCCTTCTGGAAGTTTGATATGTGGCATGGAGTAAAGTCAGCTCCCTTCAGCAGTTTGTGGTAGCACGGCTTGTCGAGGAATGAAAAACCTGCGCAGTGGAATCCCGAATAGGACAATGGCAATTCCAACTAACGCAGGAACAGGATCATGCATGAGGATGAGAAAAGAGATCAGCGCGCAAAAGACAATGAACAGAACCGGCGCCACCGGATACCACCAGGCGAGCACCGGTTTTTCCATTCGGAACAACGTTGATGCCGTCAGCGCAAGAAACAGCACCGCGGAGAAAATAATGTAGGCCAGTACCCGATCAAACGCGCCAAGCATTAACACCGCAAGGGAGAGACCCGTTTGCAGCAGGATTGCGTTAGCCGGTGTCCCAAAGCGAGAATGCAGCTTGCCGAAAGCAGGGAAGAATGCGCCCGATTGTGCCATGGCGTAGCAGACCCGCGGAGCCGCCATGGTCAGAGCAGCAATCCCGCCGCAAACGCAGATCAGCACACATAAAGAGAGCACACGCGCGCCGGCATCGCCAAACAGCACGCCCCCAAATTGCGCCACGAAAGCGGTATTCGAGGTCAGCCTCTCAATCGGCAGTACAGAAAGGAAAGCGGCGCTGATCAGTAGATATACGGCAGTGACGATAGTTACACCGCCGATGAAAGCCAGCGGCAAGCTACGCTTCGGGTTGCGAACCTCGCCGGCGATCTTGCTCGCCTTCCACCATCCGCCGAAACTGAAGAACGCACTGACTGCCGCGCCTGCCACAGCAGGAAAAATCGCATCGGAGCCAGGCCGTCGCGCCGCCAGCGGCAACAGATTACTCATGTGCGCATGGCCCGAAACGGCTGCCCATCCCACTAGCGCAAAGAGGACGAGAAGCTTGAGGATATTCACGGACGAAAGCACGACCCCGCTGAGCCGCGTGCCCAGCAGATTGATCACGCAGAAAAGGCAAAGCACCAATGTGGGCGTCGCCGCGAGAGCTCGCTGGCTAAGCGGCAATACCTGTGCCAGATAAGGAACGGAGCCTACTGCCAGCGCGGCTGCCACGCCAGGGTACATGACGATTGAACTCATCCACCCATACAAGAATCCGACCCGTTCGCCGTACCCTACCCGGAGGTAGACGTATTCTCCACCAGACTCGGGGAAACGAATTGCAAGTTCGGAGTAGCAGAGCGCTCCGCACATGGCCATCAGCGCCATTCCCAGCCACACAAGCCCTAGCAGTAGGGGTGAGCCCAGCGACTTGGCCATTGCCGCAGGTGTAAGGAAGATGCCAAGCGCAATGGATTCGCCTATGACCACTGCAATCGCAGCAGCCAGTCCCAGTTGCTTTTCCGGCTGCTTTTGAACTATAGCCACCTTGAGAATCCTACGTCTTCACCACGCTCCATGCATCCATCGAAAGATTTAGGAGGCGGAACCTCAGCATATAAGACGGTTCTTAACTGCATGATACATTTCGTCGTTCACACTGGCGATACCCTCTCGCCCGTGGCACATTTCACTTGCGATTAAACGTGGTGGAATCTTGGCTAAATTGGCACCGACCCATCGTTAGTGACTCTCTGTCATAATTCATAACATTAGGTATCCACATTTCCTTATCGCGGAATGTGAGGTTATGCTGGTAATCGGGAAACTCCCTATTATGGATCAAGTCCAGGAGTCTCCGCAGAGAGACATAATTCGAGTTCTTGTCATTGACGACAACAAGGCTCATGCCGAGGGTCTCGCGGAGTTGCTTCAATTGGCAGGCTTCGATGCCTCGCACGTCCTGACCGGCGGTGAAGGAATCGACTACGCCCGGACGCATTCTGTGCACGCCGTCCTACTGGATATGAACCTGCCCGATTTCAACGGCTTTGAAGTCTGCCGTCGTTTGCGTAACGACCCCAGAACCGCCAACATCGCAGTTGTCTTCCACACTGCGCAGGGTTCCGTGCCAGGCTCGCGCCATCCCGGCGATGCATTCCTCACCTATCCCGTCGCCATGACCGAGGTATATTCCGTAATCCGCGCCTCTGTGGAGCGCCGAAGGAACAACTTCTAATCTTGATCGAACTCTTTTGAATACGGAGAAATTTTCACCGTGCTCCCGCCGACGGCAAATGGTCAAAAATATCTCTCGGAAGCAGGACTCTGAGGCCCGCCTTCTCGAAGCGTTGAGCACGAGTTTTGAATAATTTATTTACTGGAAGCTGACATGGTTTCTCGTATTTCAAGAGTGGGGTAATCCAATCGCGGAACCAGAACCACAACCTCTGTACCCTTTCCGGGTGCAGAGGTAACAGCAATAACCCCCTGGAGCACTTTTAATCGCTCCTTCATGCTTATGAGTCCGAGGCCTTCCGACGCTAACTCGACATCGAATCCTTTCCCCGCATCTTTGATGATCATGCGGTATCCCGCAATAACTCCTGAGAGAGTCATCGTTGCTCGGTTTGCGCCGCTATGCTTGAGAGCATTGTTGAGTGCTTCCTGAGCTACCCGGTACAGACATAGAGCAGTTTCCTTTGGTATTGGCTCCAACTTTTCGTCTACGCTGAGATCAACGCGAAGACCCGAATGTGCGAGTTGTTCGCATAGCTCTCGCAAAGCCCATTTAATTCCCAGATGTTGAAGCTTTGAAGAGTGAAGTCGGTGAGATAGCTCCTGCAGGTCTGAAACCAAAGTGTCGAGTTCCCCGCCTAGTCGTTTGAGGGGAGTCAGTGAACGGCGGCGATCTCCAAGCGGTCGCTTCTCTAGAATGTGGACTTCCGATGTAACCATCGAGAGACGTTGGCCAATGTCGTCGTGCAATTCCCGCGCAATGCGTCGTCGTTCATCTTCCTGGGACTGGATAAGCCGTGAAGCAAGCGACTGTATTTCCATCTTGGATGCAGCCAGCTTCTCCATCGCATGTTTCTGCGATGTTATGTCTTCAACGATTGCCAAAATGAGACGCGAACCATTCGAAGATTGTCGCAGTAGAGTTACATTGATCCGACCCCAGACGGTTGTGCCGTTCCTATGCAAAAATCTCTTTTCAATCTGGTAGCTCCGACGTTCTCCCGAGAAAAGTTGACTGAAGAGAAGAGCCTCGCGCTCGTAGTCATCCGGATGCGAAAAGTCGACGCATTTCATCTGGATCAGCTCTAATTCCGTATACCCGAGCATTGTGCAAAGCGCTTCATTCACGAACAGGAGAGTTCCAGAGGCATCCTCGAGAGCCATGCCGGCCGAGGCGCTGCATAGAATGTTGCGGATGTTTGAGTCGCTATTCTCTCTTTCCTCGTACGCGAGCTTGCGCGCATGGGCACCCAGAAACACGCTCCCCAGCAATGCTCCCTGCCGCCCCAGGTTGCTCGACCAACTGCTAGGCCTTCGTGACAATAAGACGAGAACTCCGCGCGTCGGGTCACTTGCATCGGTTGGAATCAGCGCCAGTGATCGCAGGCCGGAGTTTTGGAGATACTCTCGATCCGTCATCGCTTGGAAAGGGAGAGCAGACAAATCGGCGAGTAAGACTACATGCCCTTTGAGTAAGCGCGATCTGCACCACGGAAGATCATTCTGGTCAAGCTGTCTCACTCTATCCAGGATTCTGTCGACGGGGTCCGAGGCGAAGTACCCCATTGTGTTTGGTTGCTCTCGAATGAAAGACCAGCCGGCGTGGTCGGCGTCTTCGACCTTGCACAACTCTCGGAGAGTTGAGTTGATGACTTTATCAATTGCCGCCAGGGAGCACTTTGCGAGAGAAATAGAACTCGTAAGAATCAAATCGTCCAGGCGAGATTTTCGGCCGCCTAAAAGAGATTTTTGGCTGTTCGCGCCAAAACTGTGCTGGGTCGCTACGAGACTTGCCATCGAAGCCCCTCCTGAACGTATCGCGGTTGCACTGATCCAGGTACAGACCAAAGGTCTAAAGCACACATGAGCAGAAGATGTTGTCCGAGATAACCGGCAACACAAAGGAGCATAGCATAGTCAAAAACAAAAGGCGTTTGTGTCAATGTTAGTTAACGTACGATCTATACGAGTGCAGAGTAATCGCATGTAGCTTTTGAGCAGGGCAGCTACTGTTAGATCTGACAGCTAATGCGCGGCGAGCTACGCGTCCAATTCGCGAGAAATCTTTACATCTGAGCCGGATTCCGCTATGCGTTTGTGATGCGTTGATCCGTATAAAAGCCCTCTCCCATGGCATAAGTTATTGCACAGAAATAAGATGGCGGATTTATGTGTGGCGAACCTGTAAAGAATTCGGAAACTGCCTAACTGAAATCAACAACCGAACCGTCGGTAACCTTAGTAACTTCTAAGAAGATGAGTACCGGCGGTCGAAAAACTCGATTAATTGGACATTGATTACCATCAACAGGTAAAAGATCCGAGTTCAGAACCTCGTTCAGAAACTTCAATATGGGCGGCTTCTATCCTCACGAACTGATTAGGCGAAACATGTATTAATCAGTTTTCTAGGAATTTTCCTAGTAGACGGTTCATATGCGGGTAACGTACGAGTTGCAAAGAGGATGTTAAGTCGCGATGACTTTGCCTGCTTGCGACTGTCAAGTTTGACAGATGCAGGTCCAGCTCTGGACATGCATTCTTAGAGACAAGGTGTAACGCGCTAACGTTCCGCGCAACACGAACTGCGTGCGAACCTTCGGTCGCTGCGGCCAGTGGTTGCGGTTGTACACGGCGTCAAGCGGAGGTCATCTATGGGACGTCCCCGAGTGTTACTTGCTGACGACCATACTCTGATTGTAGATGCATTCCGAAAGCTCCTTGAACCTGAGTTCAAGGTAGTTGGCGCTGTTTCTGACGGTTATGCGCTGCTCGAACAAGCCGTTAAACTCAAGCCCGACGTAGTTATCCTCGACCTAAATATGCCCCTGCTGAATGGTTTGGATGCTGGCCGCGAGTTGAAGAGACTCTTGCCCCAAACGAAACTTATCGTGCTGACGGTTAGCGAGGACTTTGAAATTGCTGCCGAAGCGCTACGGAATTGGGCATCCGGCTATCTACTCAAAAGGTCGGCAGGGCCTGAGCTTGCCAAGGCAATCTCGTCGGTTCTTAAAGGTAAGTCCTATGTTACGCCGAAGGTCGCGCAGCATTTGCTTGACGAATTCATACGTGATCCCCGCCCGCACCATACGAGGATGCTTACCCCCAGGCAGCGAGAGGTTCTACAACTGCTCGCCGAAGGCCGCACAATGAAAGAGGTGGGAGTTGTTCTGCATGTTGCCACGCGGACAGTAGCATTTCACAAGTACCGCATCATGGAGCAATTCAACCTGAAAAGCAATGCTGATCTCGTACGCTTTGCAATCAAAGAACATGTTATCGGCGCTCAATAGTCTATTTAAATTATTCGCTACACTGACCGTTCCGTTGACATGCCATGCCGGACAAGCCGGCTTTGATAAATTTCATTAGCAAGAGGAAGTCTTCAAAGACGCGAGGCAGAACCTGGAACTGTCGACGGACGATAAGGAGTCGAACGACATGCTTCGCACGATTCCATCGAGGTATTTACGAAGATAAGCAATCCAGGAAGATGGGCGTGGCGCAAATGTCCTGTGAGAGGGCGTTACAGTCATCAGCGGGCCGCTGACGGTGTAGCGCTGACAAATCCACAAGAAGCACTAGTGATACTCTGCGCAATTCTCCTCAGTTTCTGTCTGAATTCTGCGGGAATTACACAAACGCGCTCCTCGTCCGTGCAGAACGAAAAATCAAAGCAACCTGAAAGAAAAACCGCAGCCGAAGCAAACAGCAGCTATGCGGAACTGGTAGATATCACAGCTTCGACCGGCATTCAATTCGAACATCTTTCGAGTCCCGAACAGAGATTCATTGTCGAGTCGATGAGCGGCGGTGTGGCATTGATCGACTACGATCGTGATGGCTGGCCTGATATTTATTTTACGAATGCGCAGAATGTCGAGATGGCGCTCCAACATAAGAAGGCACGAAGCGCCCTCTATCATAACAACCACGATGGGACGTTCACTGATGTTACTGACAAGGCTGGCGTGGGGTACCCCTGCTGGGCGATGGGCGCATCTGTAGGAGACTACAACAACGACGGTTGGCCAGATCTACTGGTGACATGCTTCGGTGGCGTCGTGCTTTACCGCAACAACGGAGACGGTACATTTACGGACGTAACCAAGAATGCAGGACTGAGTGGCGATTCGCAGTGGGCCACAGGAGCGGCCTTCGGCGATTATGACGGCGACGGCTGGGCTGATCTCTTTGTTTCGCACTACGTAGATTTTCACCTCGACAACATGGCCGCATTCGGGTCGAGTGCTACCTGTAAATACCTGGGCATCGATGTTCAATGCGGGCCGCGCGGCCTCAAGGGATCTCCTGACAACCTCTATCACAACAACAAGGATGGAACTTTCACTGATGTCTCAAGGAAATCGGGAGTAGGTGATCCGGAGCGCCGCTTTGGACTTACAGCAGTCTGGTCGGACTTTGACAACGACGGAAAGCTAGATCTGCTTGTTGCCAATGATAGCCAGCCAAACTATCTCTACAAAGGTGACGGGGCCGGCACCTTTACAGACGCGGGTTATTCTTCGGGCGTAGCACTTAGCGACGATGGCGCAGAGCAGGCCAACATGGGAATCGCGCTGAGCGACTATCTACATACAGGGCGCATGTCGCTGGTGATCTCACACTTTGATAATGAGTTCGCGGCTTTCTATCGCAATGATGGGGACATGAGTTTCAAGGATATTTCGAGCACTTCGGGGATTGCTAAGGCCACAAGAGGATATGTGGGATGGGGAGATGCCTTTGTTGATTTCGACAACGACGGCTGGCAGGATATCTTCCTCGTCAACGGACACGTATATCCGCAGGTGGACAGCATCCATCGAGAAGTCAGGTACCGGGAACCAAAACTACTGTTCTTGAACCAGCGTGACGGGACCTTCAAGGACATCAGTAAGTCAGCGGGTGCGGCCATTCAAATTCCTCAGGTGAGTCGTGGCCTTGCAGTGGGGGACCTCTTCAATGATGGCAGACTCGAGGCCGTGGTTGAAAATCTGGTTGGCAAACCGGTGATTCTGCGTCCCGAAGGCGGCCCGGAAAACCACTGGATCAGCTTCCAACTGGAGGGGGTCAAGAGCAACCGCCTCGCTTTGAACGCGCGCGTACAAGCGACTGCCGGCGACTTGGTGCAGCTCGGTGAGGTAGTTAGCGGAGGTAGTTATCTTTCGCAAAATGACCTTCGGATTCACTTTGGGCTTGGTGCCCATCCACACGTCGACAAGGCGACAGTCTATTGGCCTGATGGGAAGGTGGAGACTTTGACCGATCTGGTCGCCGACCGTTTCTACCTTGTACGGGAAGGCTCGGGCATAACTTTGTCCAAGCCACCTGAAGTCGGCAAGGTGAAGCGCCCCTAGGTAACCATCGGTTTGTGGTGGAGTTCAAACTTTAGTATTGACAGGCAGTTACGAGGCGGCGTATTAGTTTTTGGGTCGGAGGAAACGATTGCTGGAAGTTTGTGCGCACGATTCGCAGTAGTGCCGAACCCAGCAGTCGCACGAAAGTCGTCCTTGCGATGCTTCTTGAGAGTTGGCGCGGCTGTTTCCGGTGGATCTTTGCAAGGATTCCGGACGGCCCAGGGAAGATAAATCTCTAAGCAAACAATGCTTGGAAGGCCCTCAAGAATGACCTCTGTGAATATTTGTTGAGAACCGTGGATTAAGTCCGGCTACCGGAACGTAACCAAGCCGGTTTACAACAATCACTTTCGCCCCGATGAGTCGTGGTTTGTTACATCTGACTCAGGGCAGCGGGAGAAAGCAGGACAGTCCAGAAAACGTTTGCTGAGGAGGAAACCCATGAATCATCGAACGACTGCGAATCGTCGCATCGCGGGAAGGGCAGCTACCCCGGGACAGGCATGGAAATCCCGGACGATGTGGTTCACGCTGATCTCATTTCTAGCCGTTTTCGTGTTGCTTGCACCATGCGCCTGGAGCCAGGACAACGCTACGATTACTGGAACCGTCGGGGATCCCAGCGGGGCTGTCATCCCCAATGCAAGCATAAGTCTCACTAACCCCGCCACAGGCCAGGTGCGGCAGGCCACTTCTAACTCTGCGGGAGCTTATCGTTTCCCGAATGTGGGCGTAGGCACCTACACATTGGCTGTTTCAGGACAGGGTTTTCAGAAGTACACCAAGACCGACATAGTTGTGAACGTTGCTCAGACACTGGAAGAGAATGTCACCCTCACAGTGGGCAGCGAATCCCAGACTGTAACCGTGGCGGCTGATGCCTTACAAGTCCAGGCAGGAACCAGCGAAGTCAGCACGTTGATAAGCGGTCAGCAGGTCTCTGAGTTGTCAACCAATGGCCGCAACATCACCTCGCTCGCGGCTTTGGGCCTCGGAGTGTCCAACAACCTCCCGCAATACGGTGGCATTGACGCTCTGACGTCGTCGAATGCTATAACCTTCAACGGAACTCGCCAGACACACAACATCTACATGATTGATGGTGGCGAACAGAACGATCGCGGATGCGGTGGGTGCTTCATGAACCTTCCTTCGCAAGACGCGATCTCGGAATTCCAGACTCTCGATAGCAATTACAGCCCAGATTACGGCATCGGATCCGGTGGAACCATTCTTATGGTGCTCAAGTCCGGCACAAGTCAATATCACGGAGAAGTCTATTACTTTAACCGAAATACAGCTTTCGATGCCGCAGATTACTTCAGCAAATCCGTCCCCGAGTTCAAGCTAAACCTGCCAGGAGGTAACATCGGCGGACCGCTATGGATTCCGCATGTTTATAACACCAATCGTAGCCGGACGTTTTTCTTTTGGAACGAAGAGTGGCGCAGGCTTATTCAGGGAAGCTCGCCCTTGGTCGCCAATGCCATTCTGGCCAGCAATTTTCCAACAGCTGGACAGGATTTGCACTATACCGTGCCATCCGGTGGAGCAGCTCCTGTGGTCCCCAACACTTACAACATCCCCGCTGGTTTGACCCCTGGACAACCGTTCCCAAGGAACGCAGATGGAACCTATAACATTCCGGCCTCCATTATTGACCAGAATGCAGTACTCGAGGTCAACGCCGGCACCTTTCCAAAGCCGAACTATAACAACGGTACTCAGTACATCGCATCCATCCCGGCTCCAGAGAATATTCGCGAAGACGTGGTTCGTATCGATCACGCCATCACCAGCAAATATCAGCTGATGGGCCATTACCTCCATGACGCAATGGAGAAGACGTTTTTCCCACCCTTGTGGGGTGACAGCACTTACCCAACGGTAGGTACGCAAATGGGAAATCCCTCTTACTCGGTGGCGATCAAGTTAACCCAGACCTACTCACCCAACCTGCTCAATGAAACGGCCTTCCTGTACAGCGGCAACAAGATTACTCTTACCCCAGTTGCTGGTGAGGGAGCGAGCTTTGTACAGCCCAGCGGATGGACTGCTAACAGCTTCTTCCCCGTTGCGAACAATGTGGGGGCCCGTCTACCAGAGGTGCAACTACAGGGCTCGCCGCTCAATGTGACCTGGAGCCCCAGTTACTATCCATGGAGGAACGGCTACGAGGGCTTCAACTACCGCGATGATCTCTCCTGGACCAAGGGGCGGCATCAGTTCAAGTTTGGTGGCAGTTGGTTGCATACCTACAAGAACCAGCAACTCCAATACAACACGCAGGGAACCGCCGTTTTTCGCTCAAGCGACTACACGGGCGACTCGTATATCAATTTCCTGCTCGGCGATGCCAGCAACTTTTCACAGTTGGAGTTCCTGGCGGGCAAGCACTGGGTCAACAACAACTACGGGGGTTACGCCAACGACAATTGGCACATAACCCCGCGGTTGACTCTCAACATCGGCCTGCGTTACGACGGACTGCCGCACGCCTTTGAACGATATGACCGATTCTCGAACTTCGTGCCGGCATACTACGACTTCTCCCTGGGCAATCCAGTTATCCCGCCTGGCTCCCCGCTCGGTACTCCTGGAACTCTCGATCCTGCCCAACTCTCGACGTACAGTGCTACCGGCGACGAACTGTTTTATCTCAATGGCATCAAAGTAGCTGGCGTCGACGGGTTCCCGCGCGGGAACGTGGAGAACAACTACAAGACCTTTGAACCGCGTGTAGGCTTTGCCTGGGACGTTTCGGGAACCGGCAAAACGGTTCTTCGAGGCGGATTCGGCATGTTCTATGAGCGCGTGCAGGGCAATGATGTATACAACGCCGCCCTGAACCCGCCGTTTGCCTACATCCCCTCTGCTAACAACGTGCTTTTCTCCGACCCCACCGCCCCCACAGCGACTGGCCCGTCGTCCAATCCAACGCAGCAGTACTTTCCTTCCAGTCTGACCAACATCAAATATCACTATCCGCCTCCGGGTACGGCGGATTTCAGCCTCGGAATACAGCATCAGCTGGCGCCCTCAATCATTTTTGTGATGCAGTATGTCGGCTCCTCAGGTTGGAACCAGAATAATGACCGGCAGATCAACACTCTGCCCTTGGTCGATTCCAACGGTAGCTACGCTACTCGAGAGGGCGTCGCCAACGGCTCGCTAAACGCGAATCTGTATCGAAACTTTCCCGGCTTTTCCAACATTAACCAGGAGGAGAATGAAACCAATTTCAACTACAACTCGCTGCAGGCGGGCATACGCGTTGAGAACCGCCATGGACTCACCACCCAGGTTGCCTACACTTGGTCGCATAACATCAGCATCGTGACCAACGATCTCGGTGGGCTTTCCAATCCGTACAACCCACGGTACGACCGAGGATCGGATACAGGCTTCGACCGACGTAACGTCTTCAATGTAAGTTACGTTTACGCGCTTCCATTCTTCTCAAAGAGCTCGAACTTTGCAGCTCGCTCGATTCTCGGCGGCTGGCAGATTTCCGGTATCACGGTCGCGCAATCGGGACTTCCTCAATACATCACCTATACCGGCTCCGACGTTACCGGCCTTGGAGGTGGCACGAACAATCGCCCGGATAGAGTGTCCTCCGTCTCGTATCCCAAGAGAGTAGACGCCTGGTTCACCACGAGTTCGTTTGCAGATCCAGTCGCTCCATGGAATGGTGGTCCGAATCAAGGCTTTGGCAGCGCCGGAAAAGATTCGGTCGTGGGACCAGGGCTATTCAACTGGAACCTGTCCTTGTTTAAAGCTATCCCGCTCGTCCCTCGCGAAGGGGGGCCGAGGATCGAGCTGCGCTTCGAATCTTTCAACACGTTTAACCACACGCAATTCCAAAGCCTCGATACCAGTTCTCATGACTCAAATTTTGGTCACGTCACTGGCGACTACGGTGCTCGCAAGCTGGAACTTGGTGGGAAATTCGTGTTTTGACCTGTGATCACCTAACTTGGGCGCAGCGGCTATTGCGGTTGCGCCCTCTAATTTGAGGCAAGCATGTATGGTCGGCTTGCGCACCGCTTGCCGCCGGGCGAGAATGTACTCGGAGATGCCTGTGAAGCCCGTTGTGCAACTGGGAATCACTTTGGCGATGGGCCTGACTTTAACGGCGGCTATCTGCCTTGGTCAGGCAGCAGCAGGTTCGGCAAATCAACGCGACACAGCCTTCGCACTGGAGCAGCAAGGTAGGTATTCGGAAGCTGAGGGTGCGTGGCGCGCACTGGTAAAGGCTCACCCTGCTGACGCTGAAGCTTACGCGCATCTAGGTTTCCTTGAAGCTCGCCAGGAGCATTACAAGGAGGCAATTCCTCTCTATCGTAAGGCTCTCGAACTCGATCCCTCCATGCCCGGGTTGCAGCTTAACCTCGGCCTCGCCTTATTCAAAGGCGGCGAGCTAAAACCAGCCATTCAGACTTTCAGTCCACTGCTTAAAGCTCAACCAGCCTCTTCCGCTGAAGCACAGCGACTTACAACCCTGATCGGAATCGCCCACTACGGTTTGGGCGAATATGCCGAGGCGATTCCTTATCTAAGAAATGCGACAGCCGCCGATCCGCAAAATTCGCCATTTCGGCTTCTGTTGGCGCAAAGCTGCCTCAACTCCGAACAGTTTCAATGCGTGCTCGACGTCTATCACGAGATTCTTACGTTGAATGCTGAATCGGCGGAAGCGGACATGCTGGCCGGCGAAGCGATGGATGCGATGAAAGATCACGACGGGGCGATTGAGCAGTTCCGGGCTGCCGTCAAGGCGGATCCCAAAGCGCCAAACGTCCATTTTGGTTTGGGTTACTTGCTGTGGACACAAATGCAATATGAAAGTGCCGCAGAGAGCTTTCAGGCCGAACTAGCCAATGACCCGGATCATGCGCAGTCTCTTGCCTACCTGGGTGATGCAAATGTGCGGATGAATCACCCGGATGTCGCGCGTCCGCTTCTTGAGAAAGCCATCAGGATTGATCCGAAGAATGAACTAGCGCACCTCGACCTCGGTATCCTCGACTCGGATGCAGGACGAAAGGAAGATGCCTTGCTCGAATTGAAAGAGGCAGTGCGACTAAGCCCTGATGATGTGAATGCCCACTTTCGGCTAGCTCGGCTCTACAAATCTATGGGAGAGAATGATCAGGCGAAGGTTGAATTCGACATAACCAACAACCTTCACAAAGCCGCTAACGCAACGGTCTTTGATCAGCTCAGCAAGGCCCAGGCCAAGGGGCAGGCGGCGAAACCCGCGGTAGATGCGCAACCTGACATTAAACCTGCCAACTAACCTGTTGCTTTGAAAGGACGCGGCTTCAGCCGCCCAGGGAATGCCATCGCCACATCCCTCGTAATAACCCATCCCATCCCTGCATTAAATTACCCACCAATCAGGCAAACTCAAACCATGGCTGCCTACACCCACCTGATCGACACAGATTTTGCTCGCAAGAAGCGTTCAAAACATGCACAAATGCACGGTAAATCGTCCCATATCGACACCTTTATTTCGCATAACCAAATATGAAATGAACAACTTACAGCAGAAAACATGACACCCCCTCCCCTATGTAGCGGAATTACCCAGTTTCTTCGCCCTCCACAAAAGAGCTAGAGGAGTCGCAAGTATCTTTTGCGAGCGCTCTGTTACACGACAGCTACAGCGGTTCCACAGTTGCTGGATCCCGAAGCCCGGACGCCGAATAAGTGAGATCTACTTCCGCTTCTTGCTTTCGGAGGTCGCTGGAGGGGAGAGGCTATTGGACGCCGGATTTGCAGCTGCTGCCGGTAGATTCTCTTTCTCCGTCTGCGGATTGACACGTACATCGCGCGATTGGATCGCCATCTGGACGCCAAGCGACTGAAGGATCTCCATAATCTGAAGCAGAAGTTCTCCCTGAATCTCCAGGAAGTGGTTCCAATCCTTGGCAAAGAAATAAGCAAACATCTCGACATCGAGAGAAGACGCGCTCAGGCTGAGGAAGCTCACCCGACACGAATCGCGCTCGACTAACGAATGCAGATGGAGCAAATTCGTGAGCTGCTCAACGAGCGATCGCATCTGCGAACCGGAGGTTTCTTTGTGCAGGCTCAGATTTTGGTGGAACCAAAACTTGTCACGCCGGGAGAGGTTATCGAGGCTGGCGTTTGCGATCTGTCCGTTAGGCACGCTGATTATTGTCCGGCCAAGGGTTCGAATTCGCGTTGAACGCAGGCCTATATCCTCGACGGTACCATCCGCGGTTCCGATCGTCACCCTGTCTCCGACACGCATGACATGGTCGAATATGACCGAGATACCGCCTATCAGGTTTTCCAGGGTTTTCTGTGCTGCGAGGGCAACGGCGATACCACCCACACCAAGCCCCGCCAAAACACCAGTAGGATTCAGGCCAAAGTGATAAAGAACAGCAAGCACGCCGACAAAAACAGCTAGTATATCGACCATTCTGCGCCCGAGGCGCAAAACCGACCCCCCTCCCATTTTGTTGTTACGGGTGAGTCGATAGCGGATTAGCGACTCAATCTTGCCATCCAAAATAATGAACAACCAAACAAAGGCCGCGATCGTGATCACTGTGGTCGCGCTCGACCAGAACTGCCTCTGCAGCAGCGGCAGATTTAAATGTGAGAGCATCCAGCGAATGATGACCACCAAAACCAGGAGACGGATCGGTCTAGGCAGAATTTGTGGATCTCCGGCATCGGATCGTGCTGTCAGGCGACGACGCAGTTCGCCGACCGCATGGCTCAACAGCCGGTTGAGTAGACCGGTGAGCCAGTAGAGAAAAGGTAAGCCCAAAAAAATTGCGAACCATTCAAACAGCGGTATATTTGCAATTCTCGTTCTTGTCAGGAATTCAGGAAGGATGTTTTCGACAGGTACAGTGTCGACTTCTTCGTAGAGATCGGGGATTCGGTCCAGAGTCGCGCGCGAAAAGAGCCAGATCGGTTCGGCCTTTCCACGATCCAGCCGCTCAAGTACGACATCGACATTACCGTCTTCACTGGGTATGGTTCCAATCAGCTCCAGGTTCGGGTGGAGTGGATCTGCCTGAGAGCCTTCCGGTCGATTGCTCAGCTGGTTGAGATTCGCAGGCAGCCGGCGGTTCAGGACAACTAAAAGTTGTCGAGCAAGTTCTGCCGCTGGCTCACCTGTCAGGCGGGTATTCAGATAGCGGACTGCGGTATCGTTGTCTTTCTTTGCCGCAGCGGTCAGGAAGCCAAGAACAGCGCCTCGAGGAGTAGTCCTCCCCAAGGTATCTTGAGGAGCTTCCGGTTGGGCAACCTGTATCGAGCTGGGAGTGGCAATCTGTGCCTGCACGCATGCGCCACACGCGATGACGAGCAGCAGGAAAGAGGTACGTAAACCGCACCCGGCGCCAATAAGTCTTGTATGAGGCATGCTCTTCCGTATCATCGTGTCGCGTGCACTAATTCAGGCAGATACATGATATGGCGTCCGCTTTTCGTTGTGGCAAACGCTTAGTGGATGACACTTCGAAGGCCAGCCCCGAAGACGAGTAGCGTTGTGTTACTCCGACTGTCATGAGTGAGCTGGTGGCTTGAGCCTAAGCCTCTGATTCTATTGGCGTCCCCGACGGGATTTGAACCCGTGTTATCGCCGTGAAAGGGCGGTGTCCTAGGCCGGGCTAGACGACGGGGACGCGAAGGTCGGCTAGGAGTGAACTGCAAGACCAACCTCTCTGAGGCTAACAACTTGCGGCGAGTGTGTCAAAACCTGCGCCTGTCCCGAGGCTTACACCGCTCAATCAACGTGGGTTAGCCGCGAGTTAGCCTTGGATGAGCCAAGTTTGCTCAGGCAAGCTCTCCAACGCCTGTCGGCGGTCGAAATACGCCCCGGTCGGCCCCGACGGTGTTAGGTTGTGGCCGCTTGGTAGGCTATTCTCATCAGGTGACATCGCGTTTTCGCTACCTTGACACGCTTACGATTGGATTCGTCGTCGTGCTCCTGGTTTCCAACCTGGTCGGGCCTAAGATATGTCAGATTGGACCTTTACAGGTCAGTGGCGCGCAGCTGCTGTTTCCTGTGACCTATATTTGCGGAGACATTTTTACTGAGGTCTACGGTTATGCGTCCTCCCGGCGGGCCATTTGGCTCGGTTTCTTCGGGATGGGACTGCTAGCGGTAATGGGCGAGATCGCAGTTGCTCTTCCGCCGTCGCCTGGATGGCCCGATCAGCACGCATTTGCTGTCGTCTTCGGACTTGTTCCTCGTTTTGCCCTCGCCAGTCTCATTGCGTATTGGGCGGGAGAGTTCGTGAATAGCTATACGCTGGCGAGGCTAAAACTCGTAACAAACGGCCGGTTCCTCTGGACACGGACCATCGGCTCTACCATCAGCGGTCAACTGGTCGATACTGTTGTGTTGGTCCTCGTCGCCTTTTGGGGTGTCCGAACACGGCATCAGATGCTCGTGTTGATCGCATCCTCCTATGGGTTCAAGGTCGTCTACGAAACACTCGCTACACCCTTCACCTATATGATTGTCAAATGGCTCAAGCGAGTTGAAAGCGTAGATGCATTTGATAAGGGAACCAATTTCAGTCCGTTTGCGTTTTAGCTCAGTTGCCGTTCAATCGTGGCGAGCCGGACACACCACGCGTTTCTGATCGTCGTACTCGCGTGGCACAATTTCTTGAAACAGTTGGGCCATCTGCTTCATCTACAGAGCAAGGCGGTTACCGCCATCTTCCCGTTTTTTCCCTGGATCAAGCGGTATAGGCTGGTCCTAAACCCGGTTTGAGCAGGTTTCCCGTCCTCGAACGCGCCCCGCGGCGTCAAATTTGCAAACGAGGTTGATCGTTGACACGTTCAGTTCTGTTGAGTGTTCTCGCTTCAGGTGCCATGGTGATGGCTGTAGGCTGCAAGCAACAAAAGGCAGCCAAGGCGCAGGCTGGCGCGATGCAGGCCACGCCTGTCCAGACGCAAACAGTGGCGCTCAGCACGGTTGAGCAAAGCTCCGACTACGTTTCGACGATCAAGTCGCGGCGGTCGGTTTCGATCATGCCCCAAGTCGACGGAAACCTCACGCAAATCCTGGTGAAGTCCGGTGACCGTGTGAAGGCGGGGCAACTCCTCATGGTGATCGACCCGCTTCGTCAGCAGGCAACAGTCGACTCACTGCGCGCTACAGAAAATCAGAAGAAAGCGCTCTTCGATTTCAACAAGGTCGAGATTGAGCGCCAACGCAAGCTCTTTGAGGCGGGCGTGACAAGTCGCGATACGCTGGATCAGGCCGAGCAGTCGTTCAACAATACGCGCGCCGATTATGACGCCGCTGTTGCTTCACGTAAGTCGTCTGAAGAGCAGCTCGGATACTATCGCATTCGCGCGCCGTTCGATGGCGTAATTGGCGACGTCCCTGTCCATCTCGGTGATTACGTCACTGCCGCGACTATCCTGACAACCGACGACGAAAACAAAGATCTGGAAGCGTATATCTACGTCCCAACTGAACGCAGCGGCGATGTTCGCATCGGCATGCCTGTTCAAATTATCGATGGAGACGGCAAGGTTATTGAGTCAACCAAAGTCGCCTTTCTTTCTCCGCAGGTGGACACTCAATTGCAGGGCATATTGCTCAAGGCGCCAGTTCACAGCGCCGCGCTTGCATTTCGTACTGCGCAGCTCGTAAAGGCGCGCGTGGTCTGGGGTAATGCGCCTAAGCCCGTTATCCCGGTTCTCTCGGTTACTCGACTCGGTGGTCAAACCTTCGTCTATGTCGCCGAAGGTCAGGACGGAAAATACCAGGCTAAACAGCGCGCGGTCACCCTTGGTGGAACCGTCGATAATAACTACATCGTGTTGGGTGGCCTGAAAGCAGGCGACAAGCTGATCGTCTCTGGAACGCAATTCCTGAGGGATGGAGCCCCGGTGATGCCGCTGGGCGGAGGCCCTCCCGCGCCTCAAGCAGGACTGTGAACGAACAATGGGCCTGGTTTAAGCCGGTTGAGTAAACCTCATCGCAGGACAACGGAACTGAGAGGTTTTTGTGGTTGATTTCTTTATTCATCGGCCGGTTTTCGCAACGGTTTGCGCTCTGCTGATCATTCTTGGGGGAGCGGTGTGCATTCCCACACTGCCTATTGCGTTGTATCCACAACTGGCGCCGCCGCAGGTCACGGTCACGAGTAACTACGTTGGCGCCAACGCCCAGGTCGTTGAGTCAGCCGTCACGATTCCGCTTGAGGAGCAGATCAACGGCGTCGAGGGCATGCGCTACATTGCGTCGAGCAGTTCCAATGATGGAACCAGTTCGATCACCACGACATTTCGTACGGGTTACGATCTGAATATAGCCGCCGTAGACGTGCAGAACCGCGTTTCCTCGGCCCAGGGACGTCTGCCTCAAGAAGTGAAGAACACCGGCGTCACTATTACCAAGGCAAATTCCAACTTCGTGTTCGCGGCAGCGTTTATCTCTCCCGACAATCGTTATTCCCAACTCTTTATCAGCAACTATGTCGATGTATACGTCAAGGACGCGCTGAAGAGAATCCCAGGCGTTGGTGACGTAGTAATCTTTGGCGAACGCAAGTACGCGATGCGTATCTGGCTCGACCCAACCCGTCTGGCAGCGCGCGGTCTTACAGCTTCTGACGTAACGAATGCCCTATCGGAGCAGAACGTCGAGATTCCGGCAGGCCAGATCGGTCAGCCTCCCGCGAGTTCGAAACAGGCTTACCAGATTGCTGTTCGCGTTGTCGGCCGACTTACCGATCCGGCAGAATTTGAAAACATCATCATAAAAAATACCCCGACGGGCATTGTGCAGGTGAAAGATGTAGGCCGCGCTGAACTGGGCGCCGAGACCTACTCGACCGATCTGCGATTCAACGGAAAGCTGGCTATTGGTGTCGGTGTACAACAATTGACCAACGCCAATGCGCTCCAGGTTGATCGTGATGCCAAAGCCGCGCTCGACAAGCTGCGAGAGTCTTTCCCGCCCGGGCTAGATTTCGTCATTCCTTTCGACACCACCACAGTGGTTGGCGATTCTATCAGTGAGGTGGTCCAAACGCTTGGGGAAGCCATCATTATTGTTGTTATCGTTATCTTCCTCTTCCTCATGGATTGGCGCGCGACGATCATTCCAGCCGTCACTATTCCGGTCTCGCTGATCGGCACCTTTGCGTTCATCAAAATATTCGGATTCTCGATTAATTCACTAACCATGTTCGGAATCACTCTCGCAACTGGATTGGTCGTCGACGATGCCATCGTTGTGATTGAAAATGTGCAGCGTCATATCGCCGCCGAGCACTGCGACCCGCACAAAGCCGCTTCAGACGCGATGCGCGAAGTAACCAGTGCAGTCATCGCGACCTCACTTGTGCTCATCGCCGTATTTGTTCCAGTATCTTTCTTTCCCGGAACATCCGGCATTCTCTATCGGCAGTTCGCTCTCACCATCGCCTTTGCCATCGCTATTTCCGCCTTTAACGCCTTGACATTGTCCCCCGCTCTGGCCGCACTGGTCCTTCGAGGGGAACAGGAAAAGCGTGGCCTCTTCAAGTGGCTGGATCGCGGCATCCACGCGACGACGCAGTTCTATGGGCGGGCAACGCATCACATCCTCCGTTTCCGCTGGGCCTTGCTGGTGCTGTTTTTTGTGGGCCTTGGCGGGGCGGTGTACCTCTACCGAAGCGTGCCGACGGCCTTCGTCCCCACAGAAGACCAGAACTACCTCATCTGCGTCGTGCAAACTCCACAGGGCGCATCCCTTGGATACACCAGCGAGGTAGCCTCGAGAGCCACAGATTTGATCCGGCAGGACGATGATGTATACGGCACATTTGCCGTCATGGGCTTCAGTCTCACAGGCGGCAGCGCTTCCAACTTCGGACTGATCTTCGTGCCGCTCAAGTCACAGGATCTGCGCAAGAGAAAAGGTCCAGGCCACACCGCCCCAGATATCCAGGCCCTGCTCGCTCCCAAGCTTTTTGGAGTGCCAGGTGGTCTCGTCATCCTGCAACAGCCACCGGCAATTCAGGGTTTAGGCGCCTACGGCGGCTTCGCCTTTGAACTGCAGGATCTCGGACGCAATACTCTCGGCGATCTCGATCGCGTCGCCCATCAGATCGTTGGCGCGGGCACCCAGTCCAAAGAGATTACCAATCTGTACACCAGCTACACCTCCAATGATCCACAGATGCTGGTCTCGATCGACCGCGAGAAGGCAAAGGCCATGGATGTCTCGCTTTCCCAGATCAGCTCCACGCTCGGCGTCTACATGGGCTCGTCGTATGTCAACGATTTTGACTTCAACAATCGCTCATATCGTGTTTATGTGCAGGCCGATCAACAGGACCGCATGCAGGCGTCGGACTTGAAGAAGTTCTACGTGCGCACGGGCTCAGGGCAGATGGTCTCACTCGACAATCTGGTGAAGATCGAGGAGTCCTCGGGACCCCAGGTCATCAACCACTACAACCTCTTCCGCTCTGCTGAAATCGACGGGCAAGGCCAGCCGGGCATAAGTTCTGGCCAAGCACTCTCCTCCATGGAAACGCTCGCGAAGAAGATCATGATCCAGGGTATGTCTTTCGAATGGACCGGCCTCTCGCTCGAAGAAGTTGAGTCGGGCGGCAAGGCGATCCTCATTTTCGGATTGGGCATACTCGTCGTCTATCTGACGCTCTCGGCGCAGTACGAAAGCTTTGCGCTGCCCTTCATCATCCTCCTGGCTGTTCCGATGGCGGTACTTGGCGCTCTGGCCGCCGTCGCCTGGCGCGGCTTTGCGGACGACGTCTACGTCCAAATTGGCTTGGTCATGCTGATCGGCCTCTCAGCGAAGAACGCGATTCTGATCGTCGAGTTTGCCGAGCAACTTCGAGAGCACGGGCGTTCTATCGTAGATGCGGCCATCGAAGCTGCTGAGTTGCGACTGCGGCCGATTCTAATGACCTCAATCGCTTTCATCCTCGGCGTGCTGCCGCTCGCGTTTGCGACGGGTGCCGGCGCGCTTGGACGGCGCTCAGTCGGTACCACAATCGTTGGCGGAATGGTGTTTTCTACCGTGCTGAATCTGGTCTTTATCCCGGTGCTTTATGTCATTCTCAGTAGCCTGCTCGCACGCATCAAGCCAAGAAAGAGGCCTGAAGGCTGCCCACCAGAAGAAGAAGCCGCCGCCGTATCATCGGTAACAGTGTAAGGTGCCTGACGAGTATGTCCTAGGTCTTGATTATGAGACCTGGGTATTGAGACAACGCTGCTCAATTCTCATTTGCCATATGATGAGCAATAATCCCGGGGCGAATGCGTCGGTAGACCTCCTCGGTCACCACGCCCTCCTGCAACAGGTCGAACTTTGTCCAATAAGGTCGAAACCGCACGATCCGCCCCGCCCAGCTCTCTGTCATACCGGGCACATGCATCAGTTCCGCAACACTTGCCCGATTGATGTCCACTAGCTCACCCCGCGTTGAATCACTATTCGCCGCGCCACTGGTTGCACACGCCAAAACCAGCGCCGCCAGCCACATCAGATTCCCCATTCGCAACCGCATAGGCCTATTCTGCTCCAGGCAAGCGAAGAATGGCCAGCCAATCCCGCAACAAAATTAATCGCAAAGGGTTTGACAAATCGGCACGTCTTGCTTAGGGTTATTTCTGAGATGCAGCGCCACCTCCATCATCGTCATCACCATCATCATGTGACGAACATGTCGGCGGACTGCTATGACCTGAGCTAATAGCCAGAATCAACAGCAGGATTGAAAACAGCCCGCCGGCGCCAGACGCCAGCGGGTTTTTACTTTTGCTGGCAGGTCCAACCGGCGGCCCAACCAAAACCACATTGAGAGACGATCATGACGACCGCACCCACTGAAATCGACGCCAACATAGAACCCAACTCTGAGCCTAAGATTGATTTTGCCAAGATGAATTTCCTCATCCCTGGCATCGTCCAGGATGCGAGCACTGGAGAGATCCTTATGCTCGGCTTCCTTAACCCCGTCAGCTATGCCAAGACGCTCGAAACCGGCTACGTCACCTTCTGGAGTCGTACTCGCCAGAAGCTCTGGATGAAAGGCGAAACCAGCGGCAATCGCCTTCGGGTCGTCTCCGCAGCTACCGACTGCGACAACGACACACTGGTCTTCAAAGTAGTCGTTGAAGGCGATGGTCTTGTCTGCCATGAAGGTACCGTCTCCTGCTTCACCAAACCAATCCCAATTCAAGCGCAATCGCAGACACCGGCGGTGGAAGAGGTTCAAAGTGGCAAATAAAATTCGCCTCGGCATCCCCAAAGGCAGCCTGCAAGACGCAACAATTTCTCTCTTCAAATGCGCAGGCTGGAACATTTACGCCGACGGCCGCTCCTACTTTCCGTCCATCGACGACAAAGAGATCGAGTGCATGTTGATTCGCGCCCAGGAAATGGCTCGCTATGTCGAACATGGTGTCCTCGACGCAGGCCTCACCGGTATCGACTGGGTCGTCGAGAGCGGCCTCAATGTCACCAGCATCACCTCTCTTACCTATGCAAAGCAGAGCCGCCGCAAAGTCCGATGGGTACTGGCAGTCCCCGAAGGCAGCGGTTTTGAAAAGGCAGAAGACCTCGAGGGCAAAACTATAGCCACCGAACTTGTTGGAGTTACGAAGAATTACTTCGCCAACAAGGGAGTAAATGTCAAAGTTGAATTTAGTTGGGGAGCGACGGAAGTCAAACCGCCAATGCTCGCCGACGCCATCGTCGAAGTCACCGAAACCGGGAGCTCCCTCAAAGCCAATCGCCTCACGATCATCGACACTGTTATGGAAAGCGAAACGCACTTAATCGCTAGCCAGGCTGCAGCCAACGATCCATGGAAGCGCGAAAAAATCGAGTCCATAGCGCTCATGTTGCGGGCTGCCATCGATGCTCAGGCCCAGGTAGGGCTCATGCTGAACGTGCAGCGGCAACACCTGCAAAAGATCCTCGAAGTGCTGCCTGCGCTAAACTCGCCAACGATCTCTGAACTGAGCAATCCGGCTTGGGTTGCAGTCAACACAATTCTTGAAGAGCCCAGCGTCCGCGAGGTAATTCCACGCCTCAAAGCAGCGGGAGCTACCGGCATCGTCGAATACCCGCTCAACAAAGTCGTGTTGTAGTTCACTGGGATCGCCACAAATCAGAGTGCCCATCCTTGTCACGTTTTATGTAACAAGGATGGGACTAACAAATACAGCCAGCTTGCCAACAGGATCATCCTCAATGCGACTCATCCGAACCATCGGCCGCAGCAGCAAACAAGCCGAAGCTCTTCTGGCCCAAATCGAACGTCGCGGTGGCACATCACTTGACGCCGTTCTGCCCGCCGTGCGCAAGATCCTCCGCGAAGTCCGCCAGCGAGGCGACGCCGCACTGATTCGTTTTGCAGTCAAATTCGACAGTCTCGAAAGAAGCCAAAGCCTGCGAATTAGCATCGAAGAAACAGCCCAGGCATGGCGAGACCTTGACCCGAGCCTGCAGCGAGCCCTCGAAACCGCAGCCGCCAACATTCGCGCCTTTGCTGAGCGCCAACTACCAAAGTCATGGCAATCATCTCCGCTCAAAGGTCTCACCACCGGCCAACTTGTTCGCCCCCTCGACTCTGTCGGCTGTTACGTCCCCGGCGGCCGTCACCCGCTGCCCTCAACCATGTTGATGACAGTAATTCCCGCGCAGGTCGCGGGCGTTCATCGCATCGTAGTGACCTCACCCCGTCCGGCCGCTGAAACGCTGGCTACTGCACACCTCCTCGGCATCACGGAGTTTTATCGCATTGGCGGATCCCACGCGATCGCCGCTCTCGCTTATGGAACAGAATCAATTCCGCGAGTAGCCAAGATCGTCGGCCCTGGAAACCTCTACGTCACCGCAGCCAAGCGTGAGGTCGCGTTTGACTGTGCAATCGACATGCTCGCCGGGCCTACGGAAATTGTCATCACCAGCGACCTTGGCAATCCAGGCTCAATCGCTGCCGACCTCATTGCCCAAGCCGAACACGACCCAGAAGCACTCGCTATCTTCATCACCACCAAAGAATCCCTGGCCCGCGAAGTAGTCGCAGAAACCAAACAGCGCAGCCGTCAAAATCCAGTCGCGCAGCAAGCCCTTGCCAAAAACGGTTACGTCTTCCTTGTTGCCACATCAGAAGAAGCGCAAGCTATCACCAACCGCCTCGCCCCCGAACACCTGACTGTCGATTCCGAAGCAGACCTCGCATGGGTTCGGAACGCCGGGAGTGTCTTCGTCGGCGAGCATTCACCACAACCCATGGGTGATTACATCTCCGGTCCTAATCACACTCTGCCAACCGGAAGCATGGCCACCGTGCGCGGCGGCCTGAGCGTCAACGACTTCGTAAAGCTCATCACGGTGCAAGAGTACACCGCCCAAGGCCTGACGCAGTTGGGACCACATGCCCTCCGCCTCGCCGACGCCGAGGGCCTAATCGGCCACGCCGAGGCCATCAGAACAAGAATTGGCCGCAAGTAACAAACCAAGCGCACTAACAAATGCCAGAACCATCATCGAGGATTCAAATGCCTCTCACGAAATGCGAAATCCAACCCCGACCCCGCGTAGCCGCCATGCCGGAGTATCACCCACCTCTAGGCAACCGTGATCGCCTGCGCCTCGACTTCAACGAGAACACCGTCGCCTGTTCCCCGGCCGTCAAAGCAGCCATCGAAAACATTACTGCCGCCGACCTCACCCGTTACCCCGAGCGCGAACCGGTCGAGGGTCTAGCTGCGCAGCACCTGGGCCTCGCCCCCGAGCAGGTAATCCTGACCAATGGCGTCGATGAAGCCATACACGTCCTTTGCCAGGCCTTTCTCGATGCCGGCGATGAACTGCTTCTGCCCGTTCCAACCTACACGATGTACGAAATTTACGCCTCGGCCACCGACGCGACCCTGCGCAAAGTACAGGCCGATGCAGACTTCAATTTTCCATTCGAAAACCTTCTAGCGGCCATCAACCCGCAGACAAAACTAATCGCGATAGCCAACCCCAACAGCCCTACCGGCACCGTCGCCTCGCGCCAGCAGATTCGCGACATCGCCCAGGCCGCACCCAACGCAATTATCCTCGTAGACGAAGCCTACTTCCATTTCTATGGTGAGACCGTAATCGACCTCGTTGGCAAAGTGCCCAATCTTATCGTTGCACGCACTTTTTCGAAAGCCTACGGCCTCGCCAGCCTGCGCATCGGCCTTCTTGCTGGCCCTGAACCTTTGTTGCGCTGGGCCCGCCGCGTTCTGTCTCCATACAGCGTCAATTCCATCGCTCTCGCGGCACTTACTGCCGCTATCAACGATCAAAGTTATCTTGACGGCTACGTCAATGAGGTCAAGCAGGCGCGCGCCGAATTTCTCAACGGCCTCACGCAACTTGGCGTTCAATACTGTCCTACCG
>Ga0206936_1029_pt1 | contig 47414 bp, 34 predicted proteins | sample Alteio_BWOrgHeat_14_FD_152922 | JGI IMG/M metagenome (GOLD analysis project Ga0206936, IMG submission 152922) | Enriched cells from forest soil in Barre Woods Harvard Forest LTER site, Petersham, Massachusetts, United States -... | ecosystem: Environmental > Terrestrial > Soil > Temperate forest >... | reverse complement strand
CGAACTTCGACAAGCAGGAAGAGGCCTTTCGTTCGAGCGGCGGCGTGAACGACAGTTCTCTGTGGGACGGTGGCGCCCGCAGCGCTGCAGACCATTGGGACGATGTGATTCGCGGCGTCGACACGCTCAATGATCCCAACGGCGGTACGACGCAACTCTCCAACCTGGGTCAGTATCACTTCACCGATGGCTTCGGGAACTACCGCACCACCGATGATCCCAATTACACCCCGGAAAAGGCAGGTGAGGTAGGAAGCTGGACTCAGATGACGGCTGCCCCGTAAGTGCTCTCATGTGGAGCCCGGAGGATCTGACCATTCTGGTGCTGTGTGGCAGCTAATTGGACGTTTAAGAGTTGCTATTCCATGCGGAGAGTGGTCATTGGATCCAGACGGGAAGCTCGCCACGCTGGCACAGTGCACGCCAGGATTGCGACGGAGAGAAGCGTCACGCTGACTAGCAAGTACACCACCGGATCGAGAGCAGGCGTCTGGTAGAGCATGGACTGGATCAACCGTGCGACTCCAGCGCTGGCGATGAGCCCGAGTACCAGCCCGAAGGCTGCCGGGCGGAGGCCGTCGCGAAGCATGAGCCCCATCACTTGTTCGCGCTGCGCACCGAGAGCGATGCGGATGCCGATCTCGGTTGTGCGTTGGGCGACTATGTAGGAGAGAACTCCGAACAAACCTACCGCTGCGAGAACAAGCGATATCACGGCAAAGGTGAACAGCAGCGTGGCGTCGAAGCTGGCGTCGATGGTGGACTGGCCCAGAATCTGGTCCATGGTGAGGATGTTGGCGACGGCGAGGTCTGGATCAATGTTGTTAATGGCTTGCTGCACAGGTAGCGCGAGGGTTGACGGGTCCCGCTCTGTGCGAACGGCCAGAGTCCCGGATTGTTGTGAGCCTGTGTAGAAGGGATAGAAGATAGTCGGGTTGGGATTGTCCGAAAGATATTCCAGAGTATCGCCCACTACTCCGACGATCTCCAGACCAGTGCTTCCTCCCGCCACCTCATCGCCGAGTTCCACTTTGATATGCTTGCCGATAGGCTCCTCATTCTTTAGAAACTGCCGTACAAATGATTGATTGACGATCACCGTGCGGGCGCGGTCCATCCTTTCGTCCGGCCGGAATGTGCGGCCCTTTAGCAGTTGAATTTGCAGGGCGCTAAAGTATCTGGGATCGACGAAAAAGGTCGAGGCGTCGAGCACCTGCCCTTTGGGCAATGGCGGGTGTTCGCGGATGGTGAAGACATCGTCTCGCTGGTGGCCTTCACCGGGCAGTGTCGTGCCAACCGTAACATCTCGAACTCCGGGTAGCTGCCGGATTCGATCTGAGAGTTGTTCGTAGAAAGAGACGATCTGGTCTTTTGTTTTATAGGTGCCGTAAGGAAGGTTGATCTCCATCGTGAGGACATCGTGAGTTGCACAGCCTACATCAACGGCGCGGAGTTGGACATAGGTCTTGAGTAGCAGGCCGGAGGAGATGAGCAGGACAACTGTGAGACCTACCTGAAGCCCGAGGAGCGCACGCCGTAGACGCACGCCGGCATGGCTTCCGCTGTAGCTGCGGGATGATTCCTGCAGGGTTCTGAGGATTTGTTTATCGTTCGAGGAAAGAACAGGAATCAAACCGGCGAGAAGTCCGCACAGAAGCGTTACGCCTATCGTGAACAGGATCACGACACCATCAACGCGAATGGAATCGGCACGGGGAATATCTGGCCTGGTATAAATCAGCCAGCGAAGCGCGCCTTCCGCAAGCATCAGCCCGAAAGCCCCTCCTGCGAGGCAAAGGAGGAGGCTTTCAATGATCTGTTCCCGAATCAAGCGGCCTCGGCTTCCACCGAGAGCGGTGCGGACAGCGGTTTCTCTGCGCCGCGTTGCCGCCCGCGCGACAAGTAGATTTGCAATATTGAGGCAGGCGATCAGCAGTAAACATCCGGTGGCGGCCAGCAGCGCGTAAAGGCCGGGTTTGAGGCGAAAGACTTCAGCATCGAGAATGGGGCGAATGTTGGCTGCGTCGTTGACCGGCCCATCCGGATGCTGCTGTCGTATCTGCCGCTGGATTGTACTTAGCTCCGCCGTCGCCTGTGCAATCGTGATCCCGGGCTTAAGCCGGCCAACCGCGTCCAAGTTATGAGCGGTGAACAGGCTCAAAATGAATGGGGACCGTTCGTGATGAATGGGCGTCCACAACTGGACTTTGCTGTCGGGGTAATTGAACCATTCGGGAAGAACGCCAATCACTGTAAAAGGCCTGGCGTCGAGCAGGATGGTCTTGCCGATGAGCGCAGGATCGCCTCCGTAACGCCGCTTCCAGAGGCCCCAGGTGAGAACTACCGTTCCATTCGCCTCGCGACGATCGTCGCTCGGAAGGAAGAGCCTTCCCTCGGCCGCTTCGACACCCAGCAGCGAAAAGATGTTCCATGAAGCTACCTGCGCGTGGGTTAGTTCTGGCAATTGACCACCTGAACCCGAGAGGTTGTAGTTGGTCCCTCTCTTGATGGCCATTTGCTCGAAGGTATGCGCCTGCGCCTGCCAGGAAGCAAACGAGCCGCCGGCGAGCACATTGTCGTGGAACGCGCCGTGTGCGTCAGCCTCATATAGCCTGACGAGCCGGTCCTGGTCTTTGAAAGGCAGCGGCTTCAGCAGAACAGAGTGGACCACGGTGAAGAGCGCAACATTGGCTCCGATGCCAAGGCCCACGACGAGAATCGCGAGGATAGAAAATCCGGGATTGCGAGCGAGAGCGCGAATGCCAAACCGAAGGTCGTGGGCGAGCATTTCGAGCCATTGCCAGCTCCAGGTATTGCGAACCTGATCACGTAGAGTGGTGGGGTTGCCGAACGTACGAAACGCCGCACGTCGCGCCTCTTCGGGGCTGTCCCCGGCTGCAATGTTCTCGGCGATCTGCTGGTCGAGGTGGAACTGCAATTCGTCCTGCAGCTCATCGCCGGCGCGGTCGCGGTGAAGCAACATTCTGCATCGCATGAGAAGCTGTTGCAGCCAGCGCATGGACTATGCTTCCTGAACTACGAGGTTGATGGCATCGGAGAGACGAGCCCAATTGGCAGTCTCTGACTCCAGTTGTTTGCGTCCGGCGGCGGTGAGTGAATAGAACTTAGCCTGTCGCCCCGTCTCGCTTTCAGCCCATTTGGCTTTGATCCAGCCCTGCTGCTCCAAGCGGTGTAGTGCAGGATATAGAGACCCTTGCTGCACCTGCAGCACTTCGCCGGAAATCTGCTGGATACGCTTGGCGATCGCCCAGCCGTGACGAGCCTCAATTGAAAGTGTTTTGAGGATCAGAAGGTCTAGAGTTCCCTGTACGAGGTCGCTTGGTTTTCCCATACTATGATTATCTACACACTCAATTGTAGATAGTCAAGGGGTCATTCCCCAAGGGTGTTCCGGCTAGTTGATCCTTGCTTTAAGTGTCGTGACTAATTGGTGGCTGTACATTCAAGAACATCGACTTTCTGAGAACCTGTAAAGGAAATCACTATTCCATTTGCCAAATCGGACTTGGTGAAGATACCCAGATCTTTTTCCATGATCACCGAGCGAAGCTTAAACTTTCCCTCGGGCATAAGCGGGAGGCGCACCGTCGCGGTTGCAGCGTCTGCCTTATTGCGGAAGACAGCGATTATACCCGTCCCGCTACGCGCCAAACGCGCGAAGCCATCCCAGTTAGCGGCCGAAGGTTGAAGCCAACTGCCCAGCGGAAAGAAACTCTCGCTGATCTTTGTTGTCTTTCTGAGTCTCTTGAACCAGTCGACCTTGTCGCGATACCACCGGCGATCGGCTGCGGAGAGATTGCGAAGGTCGCCCAGGAGAAGCGGCGCCGAGCCAATGGCGGTTGCAAAGCTTTCCTGGATGGTTGGGAGATCCGCATGGATATTGCCGATCAGCATACTCTCGACTGGCATAGACGCTGCGCGTTGGTAGAGCAACTGACGCGCCTGGAGTGGTCCTGCGGAATCGGGCTGGCGATCGTCTACATTGCTCATCCAGTCCAGATCACCTGCTGCCAGCAGGCCTGCGTCTATTACGTGCTTTTGACCCCAGAGTTCAAAGGTCAAATCCAGAAGGACCTCGGGATGTTTCGCATAGATTTTGTTCGTGACATACGCGATGCCCTCGTAGATCATGTTCAGCGATTCGGCCCAATTTCCGTGGTCATGGTCTTTGGCCCAGCAGCCCGGCGCCTCTCCATAAGCGTTGAAGATCGTGGTGATATCGAGCTTCACATAGGCGAGGTGGAATTGATCAATCGCCGCGATAATCCTATCCGCAGCGGCGTCACGGAAGGCGCTGGCGAGGCACATAACCACCTTTGATCCGCCCATGGTTCCAGTGACTTTGGGTTTTCCCTCCTGGTCGAGGGACGCCCATTCTGGGTGCCTTCGGTAGTCCTTAGTCGACATGCCGATCGCCGCCATGGGAATCCAAAGTCCAAGGCGCATACCCTTCGCTTCGGCGGCGTTTTGAATCGGCTTCAACCCACCGGGGAAGGAGGCCAGGTTTACTGTGTTTTCGCCGTATTCCTGCTGCCATCCGTCATCAATCGTGAAGATATCGATTCCAATGTCAGCCGCTGCGTCAACCAATTCGAGAGCTATCTTCCGATTGATCCCTCGCTCGAAGGGCTCCCATGTGTTGTAGATCCAGGGCGGTCCCTGCGCATCCACTCGCCGCATCAGAATTTTGGCTGTGTACGAGGGCAGAACCCAATGCGGGTCGTTGAAGCCATCCCCATTGCGAAAGCTGACGAGAGAAGCGCTTGCCGTCACGAATTGCTCGCCGCTGCGAATGGTACGTTCAAATGGCATGAGGTCGGTATCGTACAGCACGCCGATACGTACTCGTTGCGGATCATCCCAGCCAGCGATTTCGGTCCGCTTCATGTAGCCAGGAACTTCGCTGATGATCGCGACGCCTGTTCCGGTACGACTGTTCGAAACCAGCAGGCAGGCATCCTCGGAACGTCCCGTGTAGAAGATCTCGCGCGGGATGGTTCCATACTCCGTCAACAGAGTCGTTTCATTTTCAGGACCTATTGAAATTCCGATCGATTCGATGTTGAGATGGGAAAAATGAAGCACGTCTGTCCCAATGTTTCGCAATACAAGGTGTTTGCGAATTGCCGGATGCCCGTCATAGACCTCGTAGATGAGAGACACCTCAAGAAGAAGCTCACTATGTCGCAGCACTGCCTTGAGAGAGTTGCCATTTGTAATTTTGGTATTGTCTGCGTTCACGAAATGGAATTCTGACGAGGTGCCCTCATAGTGCCTGCCGTTGCATAGGAAGGAGAACTCCTGCGCCATATCCATCCGGAGTTTCTCTGGCTGAATGAAATCGACTCGTGTCCCGAGATCGGAAAGCCGCTCCGTAAACAATCCCTTCTTCGCGTCGCAGACCAGGACTCTTTGAATGCGGTCGTTGCCGATTGTCCATCTTTTGGTTGTCAGCCCATCTAACTCCTGAGTGTGTGCCGATTCGCCGGATAGTCCTCGAAGACCTATACCAGCGGTCACAATCAGGCCGCTCTTTATCAGCTTTCTACGGCTGATCGGAGTTCTCGATGAGTCTTCCATTGACTGTCCGTGCCTTTCATTTCGCTTACGCGGCCATCCAAGTTTCCAAGGTTACTTTGGCACGATCGGCAACAATAACGCGGATGGATGCTCGCTGTCATGCAAAATGGCGTTGGTTGCTTTTAAAACGGATTGGCTTGTGCTCGCAGGTTTACCAGTGTTCAGATTGCGATCAAACCGTGGGAAATTGCTGCTGCTGATTTCCAACCGGATTCGATGCCCTTTGAAAAAGACGTTGCTGGTTGACCAGAGATCAATTTTGTATTCGTACACTTTGCCTGGTTCGATAAGTTCTGCAGCGTTGGTGGATCTGCGATAGCATGCGCGCAGAATTCCTTCGGTAAGATTTTGTGCAAACCCATCCGGACCAACATCCACTAGTTTCGCCGTGAAGTCCGTATCCACTGCAGAAGAACTCGCATAAAGGTCGAGCGTGATCTGACCGGTGACTTCTACGTCTTGATCGAGGGGCGGCGTTGAATAGACAAGAACGTCGCTGCGAGTCTCTACCTCACGTTGATCTCTTGGGCCGGCCGGGAGATGCGTTGGATCGCAGCAGAGAGGGCCGCCGACCGTTGGAACTGGATTGAGAGGATCATAAACATAGCTGTCCTGCTTCTCAGCTTTTGCTGCATCGGCCTGCAGAGTTCCATCCCCCGAAGAGCTATTCGCCTTTCCTGAAGAGTGCAGGAAATAGGGCGTTTCCTTTGCGCGTTCCAGAGGCCACGTATCCTCGTATCGCCACTCGTTCTTGCCCATTACAAAGATCTTCACTGGCTTCTCTGTAGCAAAGGCATTCTGCTTGCCGAGAAATAGATAGTCGTACCAATCCAATGTTGCGCCCAGTTCATCGAATTCGTCAGCTGGGGCGCCGAAATCTACGCTGCCAATGTGACGACCACCGCCGGCATGACCACCAATGGTTATCAACAATCTCTGCTGCTTCCGAGCAGTTTCATTGCCGGCGTGAGCCTTCAGTCCTATGAAGTTTTTGAGGGAGCCGCCCTGGAAGATGTCGTACCATGCTGCCACTGTGAGCACCGGCACCTGGATGGATGCATATTGCTCTTCAATGGCCCACTGTTTCCAATATGCGTCGTATTCCGGATGAGCAAGCCAGTCGAGATAGTAGGGAGCGAATCTCTTCGTCATGCTTGCCGGGTCGAGGGGCGGCTCCATGTTGAAGAGTGGATACGAGGCCAGCGGCAAGACGCTGCTTGCGACCTTTGCGTTGGTATCCTGCCGGATCTCGCGATTCAGCGTGTCCTGCGCAAGGCCGGATGTCCACGACTGATTGAACCATTGTTCAAACGCGCCGCCCTGGTAGGTCCAGTTCTCGTGGTAATTGCTGGCCGTAACCACTGGACAGATTCCAGCCAAGTGCGGAGGGTGGCTGATAGCAGCCAGCATCTGCGTTGCACCTACATAGGAGCCACCAAACATGCCAACTTTGCCGTTGGAGTGTGGCAGGGCTGCAGCCCACTCCACCGTATCGTAGCCATCGTCTGCTTCATGTTTGAAGGTGTACCACTCTCCTTCGGACGTATACCTGCCGCGTACATCCTGGATCACCGTCATGAAGCCGCGCTCGACGGCCCGTTTGCCAAATGCGTCTCCACCGGTCTTATCGTACGGGGTCCGTTGCAACAATACCGGGAACCGCCCTTCGCCGGCCGGGCGATAAATATCGGCGCGTAATATCACGCCGTCTCGCGTCTTCATGGCCACGCCATGGTCGACAATTACTTCTTTGCTTCCCTGTCCCCAGCAGGAGGGAACAGCCAAAGACAAGGAAACCACTAGCAACGAACAATAGACCTTTTTCGACATCCGTTATCCTCTCCATACATAAGTGCGCTTCTACCGCTGTCTGGATGCTGACTGTTCTACTATCCGAGTTTGGATCCCCGAATGTATACAAAACTCTGAGACTCCTCAAACTTAGTAATAAGTGGGAACCTCCTTACCCTCGATCAGCAGAATTGTTTGCGCAGCAATACTATCGGGGCGACCTGTCCGTACGATTTCTTCCAAAACTGGCAGCGCAGCTTTCGCATTCGGACCTATCATGCCCAAGGCCTGCATGCAGCTTCGAAATACGATGCGTCCTTGACTCTTGTCGGCGAGTTTCGCAGCAAGTGCTGGAGCCGCGGCGCTCGCACCCGGACCTATGGCCCCAAGGGCCTCGGCAGCAGCCACGCGAACGAATTCGGTTGAATCGCTTAGGGCAGTCGCCAATCCTGCGACTGCGGGAGAGGCCCCAGGCCCGACGGATTTCAGAGCCAGGGCGGCCAATCCGCGAATCCTGGGATCAGAATCAATGAGCGCTCGGATTAGTCCAGGGATACCTGCAGGATTGCTTTCGCCGATTTTCGCGAGAGAAGCTACCGCTGCTGCGCGTACGTCTGTTGACTGATCCGCGAGAGCCGCGTTCAAAGCGGGAACCGCTGCGGATCCGTCTGAGCCGAATTCTCCAATGGTGTAGAGAAGGCTGATTCTGTGTGCACCATCTGCGACCTTTAATTTGGTGAGATAGTAGGCCAATGGGCGGCCGCGATAAACGGGACCAGTGCTCGCGCGGTTCGTATCCAGTGACTCCGGTGCACTGACAATGTCGGCGGGTTCTGACGTCTGGACAAACCTCTCGAGCACAATGTCATTGAGGCCAAAGTTGTAGCCTACTGATCTAGGATCTTTCCCAGTGCAGACAAAAGTAAGTATGTGACGGCCCTTGGAAAGGGTGACCATGCCCAGCGTTCGATCTCTTGCAACGTACATCTCCGGGAGATAGTTGAAGTAGATTTCTGGCCCTGGCAACGGTATCTCGGACGTTGCCGCTTTGCGAGGATCGATGTTAATCGGCTCTCCGTCCATCAGTGCCGTGTAATCTCCATAGTCAGGCGCCTCAGCGATCAGCCCGATCAACTCATATTGTCCAGTCTCCGCGATATCGATGGGGATATTGATCTTCGCGCCTGCGCCCTCGGCCTCAAGAAACAGAAGATCCTTTGCCCAATCCACTTCTTTCAATACGCTTGCGTTGCCCTTCTCGGTTGTCACATCGTTGATTGCGTTTTGAATCGTGAGCTGGGTGGCGTTACCGAACGGAAGGCGTTCGTAGCCATACGGAGGCTCTGGAAGACCCTCGTTCACACCTTGTTGATACCAGAAGGCGACACTGGAGAAAAAGTCGGGGCGTTCTTCGAATCCTGAACGAACGGTGCCGTCGGGATTTGCGGTCCATCCTGAATGTTCGATGCCGGCCCACAAAGATTTCGTAAATGGGATCGGATCTGGGATATGCCAACGGTAGGCGCTGAGACGTGACCCTAATTTTTCGCCTTCTACGATTGGAGTTCCCGTCCAGAGACTGGTTGAATCACGCAAGCCCCAGGCGTCATTGAAGTAGTCCTCGCTGCCGGTTCCTAGAATCTGAGGCTTCTTCGCACCATCTATAAAGAACAGGTCATCTCCTTCTCCAAACCAAGAGACCTGAGTTTGTACTACGCTCATGACTGTGCCCACATAGTGTCCACTTCCCTTAATGTCCAGGAATGCATAGTTTTCGCCCTTATGCGCTGGCCGCTCTTGCCGGTAGTAGGCGTGAAAGTAGTTAGTATCTGTTGGCAACGACGCATACTTTCTATAGTCGACATGGTAGTAGAACATCGGCACCATTCGTTTGCCTTCGTTTGTCACCGTGATGCGGCAAGACTTGCGATACGGCATTGGCCAGTAACTATTGTGCGCACGGCCAAAGGAGCTGTTGCGGATCATCGTTGATTCGACGTTTCGTTCTGAACCGTGACCGACAGCGAAGAAGTCGCCGATCGGCGCGTCTACGCTGGGTGTCTTGTATCCGTCGTAGTACACACGAAGCCGCAGTAATCGAGGCCAGGCAAATTCGTTATCCGCAACCGTCAACCAGATATGCGAAACCATCCCTGCGCCCTGCAAGTCCGCCATCACAAGAGTCTCGCCCGGCATAATGCGTTTGCTGTCATCATTGCTTGCTACAAATCGATTTCCGCTGGAAACGCGGGCACTTGAGTAAGTTTTTGTTCGCGCCAGATCGAGGGAGTCATTGAGAGCGCCTGGTAACTCCTGTGCCGCGGAGAAGGTTGAACAGAGGATAAGAGCAACGCATGCAATTTTCATCAATTATTCCTGTCGAACAGATTTATTTTGCTGAATCGTCGCAGCGAACGATGCGGACTTCAGAGAGCGTACGGCTGCCGCTGAAAGCCGATTCTAGTTGATACTCACAAATACTGAAATCATATTGTTCGCCTTTTGGCGATGCTCCGCCATTGTTGAAATCGACCCGACGGAGCAGGATCAGACAACGGAAATTGTTCCATCTGAGTCGATAGCGCTTGACTGCCCATCCAGTTCGAGAGTGAAATGGGCTGTCGCAGCTGAATGCCGCAAATCACGCGTGGACGCATTGGCGTACAGGCATCCGGTTATGTAGTTCGCCGTCTGTCAATGCTGCTTTCTCAAAGCACTCTCTATCACTCCCGAAAGACCATCGTCAGAAGCCCAACGTCAACCCGACAACCCGCGAATCGAGCTTCGGCTCAATGGAGGTGAAACTATGGCAGAGAACTCTGGAGTCGTTTATCTGGGGCGGAATAAGGTCGAAGTTCAGTCGATCGATTTCCCCAAGATGCAGAATCCGGCAGGCAAGAAAATCAACCACGGTGTGATCCTGAAGGTCGTTGCGACTAACATATGCGGCTCGGACCAGCATATGGTTCGTGGCCGTACGACTGCTCCAACAGGGTTGGTGCTTGGGCACGAGATTACCGGCGAGATCATAGAAGCCGGGGCGGATGTGGAGTATCTGAAGGTCGGTGATCTTGTCACGGTTCCGTTCAATGTGGCCTGTGGCCGCTGCCGTACCTGTCGCGAGCAACAGACGGGAGTTTGCCTTAATGTGAATCCGGGCCGCGCAGGAGGAGCTTACGGTTATGTGGATATGGGTGGCTGGGTCGGTGGGCAGGCCGAGTATGTTCTGGTTCCGTATGCGGATTTTAACTTGATCAAATTCCCTGACAAAGCCCAGGCAATGGAGAAGATCAAAGACCTCACGATGCTTTCAGACATTCTACCGACGGGCTTTCACGGAGCCGTCAACGCGGGCGTGGGAGTAGGATCCATCGTCTACGTCGCGGGCGCCGGTCCGGTCGGGCTCGCGGCTGCCGCCTCTGCACAGATACTCGGCGCGGCGGTGGTGATGATCGGAGACATGAATTCCGAGCGCCTGAAGCATGCTGAGAGTGTCGGCTTCGTTCCGATCGACTTAACCAAGGCAAATAACCTTGGTGACCTCATCGCCGCCGTAGTCGGAAAGACGGAAGTTGACGCCGCGATCGACGCGGTAGGCTTTGAAGCTCGCGCACATGGGAAAAATGGCGAGGAAGCACCCGCGACAGTGCTCAATTCGCTCATGTCGATTGTTCGTGCGGCTGGGGCCATCGGGATTCCAGGCTTATATGTCACGGAAGATCCGGGGGCCGTTGACGATGCAGCGAAAACCGGCAATCTGAGCATGCGCATCGGATTAGGATGGGCCAAGTCACACCGCTTTTACACCGGTCAGACGCCAGTTCTCAAATACAACCGCCAACTCATGCAGGCTATCCTGCATGGTCGGCTGCCGATTGCAAAGATTGTGAATGCGACAGTCATCCAGCTTTCTGAAGCACCGAAGGGATATCAGGACTTCGACTCTGGCGCCGCAAAGAAGTTTGTCCTCAACCCTCACGGCCTCGTGAATTGACGCGTTTGAGACATGCCTCTCAACTTATGCGCGAGAAGACGGTGAGATAACTAAGGTACGATGCGCTAGTTATCAGTGCATTAGCAGTCCAGCGGGTGCGAAAACGGGGCAGACCAACGGAAATTCGGTCTGCCCACTTGATTCTGCTATGCTCTTTGATTCATCTTGCGGCCCTCGGTGGTCGAGTTCGAGGACGCCTTAATGAATGTGGCGGAAAAGCCGGACGATCAGTCGGTAGGCCAATCGACAGACCAATCGATAGATCAATCGATGGCCCGGGCCCGTTGGCGGTTGCTGCCCTTCCTGCTATACATGTATGTCGTATCCGTGCTGGATCGTGCCAATATCGGATTCGCGAAACAGGCTCTTGAGAATTCCAGAGGCATATCTGAAGCAGTGTACGCACTGGGCGCAGGGTTGTTCTTCCTAACCTACGCGCTGTTCGAGATTCCCAGCAATTTGATTCTGCACAAAGTCGGCGCGAGGGTCTGGATGGCTCGCATCATGGTGACCTGGGGCCTTATCTCCGCGGCCACAATGTTTGTCTCGGGACCTACTTCCTTCTACGCCTTGCGACTTCTGCTGGGCGCCGCAGAGGCGGGCTTCTTTCCTGGCGTGATTTTGTATCTGACGTACTGGTTTCCCCAGCGAAGCCGAGGACAGATACTTGGGCTTTTCTACTTCGGAGTGCCGATATCGTTCATCCTCGGATCACCACTCTCCGGCTCTCTACTGGGCATGCCTACCAGGTTTGGTATTGAGGGCTGGCAGTCGATGTTTCTGGTGGAAGGTTTGCTGGCTGTTGCAGGCGGGATCGGAGCGTTCTGGTATCTCGACGATCGACCGGCGAGTGCGGATTGGCTCTCCACAACGGAAAAAGAGGCATTACTGGCACAGTTATCACAGGAAGAATCACAGCGTTCGGTACATGGTCCGTCATCGTCAGTTGCGTTGCTCAAAGACCCAAAAGTATTGCAGTTTTCAATGATCTATTTTCTGATCCAGGCTGGGGTCTATGGCGTGATCTTTTACCTGCCTGCCGAGGTCTCGTTGATACTTGGGAAAAAAGCGGGACTGGAAGTCGGGTTAGTTTCTTCCATCCCATGGATAGTTGCCCTGGGGGCAACAATCTGGCTTGCTCGCTCAGCGGATAAACATCACGCGCATCGTTTGCTTGCCAGTGTGGGCCTTTTCGTTTCGGGCCTCTCAATTTTGATAGTTCCAATCACGGGTTCCGCACTCGCCCTGTGTGCTCTCTGTGTTGCTGCCTCAGGGTATATCGCGATTCAGCCACTCTTCTGGACATTTCCAACCGGTTACCTATCGGGAAGCAGTGCAGCTGCCGGCATCGCCATGATCAATGCTGTCGGCAACCTGGGAGGATTTGTGGTTCCGAATATCAAGGTCTGGGCTGAGGTGCATTTCGGATCGCGTTTGGCCGGATCGGTAGTACTGGCCGGCATTACATTTCTAGGAGCTTTGCTTATTGCCGTGATGCGCAATCGAAAAGCGAGCGCAGACTTGCCCAAATTGGCGCTCTGAAGTTACTGTCAATTCGACACCGTTATTCAGCTACTTCTTCCGAGACACCTCGAGGAGATCAGGGGTTATAGATGAAGATCACCGACGTACGTACTCGTGTCGTTCAATGGGAAGGCGAGACAGTTCCGTTGCCGCCACATTTTTGCACCAACCCAATGGACATCGTGGCCTTTCGTCAGGCATCTATGGGTAACTTTGCCTTTCATGGTTGGGTACTGGTCGAGATATTTACAGATCATGGGCTTGTCGGGCTGGGCAATGCCGCACTGGCGCCTCTGGTAACAAAGTCGCTGATCGATACTTACCTGAAGCCGCTGCTGATCGGAGCCGACCCATGGGACACCGAGTTTCTGTGGCAGCAGATGTACCGCCGCACGATGGCTTTTGGCCGCAAGGGAGTGGCAATGACGGCAATCTCCGCCGTTGATATTGCGTTGTGGGATTTGCTTGGGAAGGACGCCAAGCAACCGGTCTTTCGGCTTCTCGGCGGACGCACAAAGGAGAAGATTCCTGTTTATGCCAGCCGGCTCTACGCCATGCCGCTCCCGGAGCTTCGCGGCGAGGCTCAGCGTTACAAAGATGCCGGGTACAAAGCGATGAAGCTCCGATATGGTTGGGGACCAATCGACGGTGCTGAAGGTATGCAGAAGAACGTCGAACTGGTGCGTGCTGTGCGCGAAGTTGTCGGCGATGGAGTGGACCTGATGTCCGACGCGTACATGGGTTGGACTCTTGATTATGCAAAGCGCATGTTGCCGCTGCTGGAGCCGTTTCGTCTGCGATGGCTTGAAGAACCAGTTATTCCTGACGATACTCGCGGGTACAGAGAGCTAAAGAGCCAACAGCGTGTTCCCATTGCTGGTGGAGAACACGAATTCACCGTTTTCGGCTTTCGGGAATTACTAGAGAGCAATGCGCTCGACTATATCCAGTTCGACACAAATCGCGTCGGCGGAATCAGCCAGGCACGAAAGATATGCGCACTGGCTGAGTCATTTCAAGTACCCGTTGTGCCGCATGCCGGGCAGATGCATAACTATCACGTAGTTATGGCAAGCCTCAATTCGCCGATAGCTGAGTTCTTTCCCAAGGTCGATGTAGAGGTCGGCAATGAACTCTTCTGGTACATTTTTGACGGCGAACCGGAACCGGTTGACGGCTACATCGATCTCGATGAAACGAAGCCTGGACTTGGATTGACGGTGAATGAGGAATCTTTGAAGCGGTTCACCATTGTTGAATAGATGCGTCGCGCGATGCCTTATCGAACGGCTGCGGCCAAGTGCTCAGGTTAGTACGATCAAGGCGTCCAGTGCCAGAGCTCCGTCGCCCTTGGGATAGACGACGACAGGATTGATATCTATCTCTTTGATCTGTGGATTGGAGAGGGTCAGTCCTGCGACCTGATATACGATTTGCGCCGCGTCCTCTACGTCGAGCGCGGGTGATCCGCGGTATCCTCGCAAGAGAGGAGCGCACTTCAATTTGTATAGTTCTCCGACGATCGAGCTTACTGATAACTGAGGCGCGATAAGAATTGAATCCTGCATTGCTTCAGCCAAAATGCCGCCGCTGCCCACTAACAAGACTGGTCCCCAGTCAGGATCATTTTTGGCTCCGACGATCAACTCTATCCCCTGAACGGCCATGGCTTCTACCAGCACTCCATCGAGCCCAAGACCTGGACGGCAGCGCGCTATTTTTTCATGCATCAGTTTCCAGGCGCTTGCCAAATGCTGCTCATCGACGAGGTTGAGCGCAACACCTCCAACATCACTCTTATGCGACAGATACGGCGATTGAGCCTTAAGCGCAACTGGATAACCTATACGCTCGGCAATTAGCCCGGCTTCGTCGAGCGTTGTTGCAAGGCTTCCTGCAGGAACGCTGATACCGATGGAATGGAGCAAAGACTTGCTTTTGTATTCAGGAAGAACTCCAGGTACCAGATCAAATGTACTAACGACTTCCAACGGGTTTCTGTTATGCCGCTGCAATCGGCCGATGTAGTTGGTCAGGCGCGCTAATGCGCGAAAAGCCCGCTCCGGCGTGGGGAAAAATGGGATACCTATCCTGCGTAATTCTCTGACAAACTCAATTGGGATCTGTGCGCCTTCATCAAGCCCGGCAAAGATAACTGGTTTATTTGGCCTGATTGCTTTGACAGCATCGATGATCGGTGGGAGCTTAAGCGAGCTGGTGGTTTCATCGGTGAGGATGATTGCCAGAACAAGACTTCCATAGCGATCATCGCCGAGTATCGATGGCAAGGTACGTCGATATAAGTCCGGATCGACGAGTGCTTGCGCAGTCACATCAAGTGGATTGGTTGGAGGGATGAAGTCGGGCAAGACCTGCCGAAGTGCCTCGGCGGTCGCGGTACTCAACTCGGGCAGGGGCAAGCTGAGTTGGTCGCATAAGTCGAGAGTTAGAGCCTTGAAGGCGCCTGACTCCGTAAGTACGGCAGTTCCACCCATTGGAAGAGAGGGACATCGAAGCACAAGTTCTGAGACGTCGAGTAACTCTTCCAGAGTTTCCGCAACAATTACACCCGCCTGTTCAACCTGGGTACGCATTACCTGGTAATCGCCCGCCATGGCGCCCGTATGTGTCTCCGCGGATGCACGGGCTGCGCTGCTTCTCCCCGGATGGAGAAGCACGATGTGCTTCCCGCGCTCGCGAACGCGATCCGCTACGTCGAGGAACCTGCGCGGGTTGCGAAACTGCTCAACGATCATCAGCATAACTGACGTGCATCGGTCCTCCAATAGATATTCGACATAGTCTTCTACGCCGCTAATTACTTCGTTACCGGTGGAGATTGAAAAGGAGATATTTAACTCGCGTGCTCGAAGACTAACTCCAACAACGGCAGCCATGGCTCCGCTTTGCGATACGATTGCCACTCCATTGTTGCCTTGATATCGAGCCGGTGGAGTAAGAACGAAAGTAAGTGGAATGCCGTCAATGAAATTGACCATTCCCAGGCAATTTGGCCCTTCAATGATCATCCCACAGGCACGAGCGATCGCTGCCAGCTCTTCTTGCTCAAGTCTTCCGACGGGTCCGCTTTCGGCGAAACCCGCTGAAAAGATAATCGCGGCACCGACTCCGCGGCGGCCGCACGCGCTCACCGTCTCAAGGACCGATGCAAGTGGAATTGCGAGAACTGCACAATCCACACCTTCAGGCAAAGCCTCAACCGAGGGCAGACAGGGGCGCCCGTATATTTCTGAACGCTTGGGGTTGATGAGATATAGTGCACCTGCGAATCCAGCACTCTCGAGATTCGCTAACACGCTCGCTCCAAATGAGGACGGCGATGGCGATGCACCGACAATGGCGATCGATCGCGGGCGCAAGAGCCGGTCCATCGCTACGCGATTCAAGCCTGTGTTCATATTCATCGAGTATTTCTTCATCCCTCTTGGCCGGCGTGGTTAGCAGGCATCATTGATGCTAAAGCGTTCCGCGCTTATCGCCAGACCTCACGCGCTGTCTCAACGACGACTCGCAATTTTGACCATTGGTCATCTTCTGAAAGCTCATTGCCCTCCATCGTGGAGGCGAAACCGCACTGCGGGCTCAGCGCCAATTGATCAAGCGGAAGCACCTTCGCAGCTTCGTTGATACGTCTCAGTACATCCTCTTTGCGCTCGAGTTCGGGCCGCTTTGTACTGATCAATCCCAGTACCACCGTCTTTTCTTTGGGAACGAAACGAAGCGGCGCAAAGCTGCCGGATCGAGCATCGTCATATTCCAGCAGAAATCGGTCTACATCCAGTTCGTGGAAAAGACGCTCGGCAATTGCATCGTAACCACCTTCCGCATACCAGTGGCTTCGATTGTTTCCACGGCAGAGGTGAATCGCCAGTGTTATTCCTGCTTGCCTTGCGGCAGTAAAACAAGCGTTATCCGCTCGTAACGATGCGGCGAGCATTGACTCTGTATCCACGCGCAACTCCGTCTCTATCCAACGGCACCATTTGGGATCCAAAAAATAGCTGTAACGGGGAGCATCGATTTGCAGATACGATACGCCGCTTGTGGCAAGCACTCGTAAGTCTGCGACCATGATCGACGTGATCTCATCCAACAGCGCAAAGGGATCCTTATATATCGCGTCGGTGACACCGTATTTGAAGGAGATAGCGGGAAATTGTGTGGCGCTCGGCAGCGTCATTTTGATTGCGCCTGGCACATGGTCTTTGAGAAACGGAAGCTCCTTTCCCGTCAGGGGCTGTATCTGCTTCAGCCGCGAGTTAACGATGCCCGTAATGCTGCTGACGGCTGTTGCCGGGGCCGACTCCGTCTTTGTGGCCTCGTCCCAGTGACGCGGCACTGCATCGCCAAGATCGAAGCCCTCAACCGCATCGGTAAAGTCGCTCATGAAGTTGCTGCGGCGCAACTCTCCGTCTGTATATACATCGAAGCCGAGTTCCCGCTGCTTCTCGATCACGCGAAGAATGTGTTGGTCTTCCAAGGCGTGAAGCTTCTCCGGGGCGAGATTGGAGCGTCGCGCGTTCAACAGTTCGGCCGGACGCAAGAAACTGCCGACATGGTCTGCTCGGAATCTGGATGTGTTCACAGGCACCTCCTGGGAGTAAACGTCGTGGTTGGAACGTGAGCCGATTACAAGATTCTCTTCTGGTCGATAAAACAGGGTGTGTTTGCTTTACGGTTTGTACGATTCAAGACCAGGCTTGATACTTTTCTCATCGAGGAACTGCTTGAGTCCCTTTTCCCGCGCGCGCTCGGGGTCGCGCAATTGAGCCTGGTCGAGCTTGGCGTAGAGATAGTCCTCACTCTGCTCCCAGGTAAGTTCTCGGCAGCGCTTGAAGCCGTGTTTTGCGGCTCGCAGCACCACAGGATTTTTGGCAGCCAGCTTCTTTGCGAGCGTAAGCGTCTCACCGCGCAGTAGCTCGAGTGGAACGGCTTTGTTGACCAACCCAAATTCAGCCGCCTGAGCGCCGGTGAATGTATCTCCGGTCATGATGTATTCGAGCGCCCTGCGATGACCAACTGTATCTGCCAAAGCTTTGCTTACCAGGTTACCCGGTGGGATGCCCCAGTTGATCTCGGATAGACCAAAGATGGCCGTCTCGGAAGCGATAGCAAGATCGCATGCTACCAGCGGAGAAAATGCGCCTCCAAAACACCATCCATTCACCATGGCAATTGTCGGCTTGGCATACATTCGGAGTAGTCTCCACTGCCACGCCGAAGCATCGCGACGAATCTTTTCCTGAAATGCTTCCGGTGCTTGATCGACCTCTCGAAAGTATTCCTTCAAGTCCATACCTGCAGACCAGGATTGGCCTGCCCCAGTGAGTACGAGCACCCTGGCTTCTTCATCGATCTCGATCACTTCGAGCACGTCTCTCATTTCGCGGTTGAGCGTAGGACTCATCGCATTGCGTTTTTCAGGACGATTCAAAGTGACCCAGGCAATACCTTCTTCTATTTCCACTTTTACGGTCGTCCAGCGTTGATCGTAGTTCGACATATTTTTCGATTCCTCTCCTACTGATTTCTCAAATGCGGCTGCGTGAATTCGTTCGACTCCTTATGGCAACGATCGAAGTATCCGCTACTAATTTCAATTCGTCCATTCATCCTCAAAGTCGAGCGGCAGGCCTGCATAGTTTTCAGCGAGTGAACTGGCTGCGGCAACGGAGCTAGTGACGTAATCCAGTTCGGCAACCTGACGGCGCAGATCAAAGGCATTCGAATCCGGGAAGCGATGCAGCATGGACGTCATCCACCAGGAAAAACGTTGCACCTTCCAGACTCTTCGCAGACACATTGCCGAGTACTGCTCAAGTGATTTCACCTGCCCATTTTTGTAGAAAGCCGCCAGGCCGCACGCGAGGAATCGCACATCGGCGATAGCCAGATTCATGCCTTTCGCTCCCGTTGGTGGAACGATGTGAGCGGAATCCCCTGCGAGAAACAGCCTGCCGTACTGCATCGGTTCAACAACGAAGCTGCGCATGGACGTGACGTTTTTCTGCATAATTCTGCCTTCGTTTGGCTTCCAACCATCGCTGCTTTCGAAACGAACGAAAAGTTCGCTCCAGATGCGAGCGTCGGACCACTCGCTGATATTCTCCGCCGGGTCGCACTGAAGATAAAGCCGCGTTACCTTTGGCGAACGCATGCTGAAAAGGGCGAAGCCCCGATCATGGTGCATGTACACGAGTTGATTCTGAGAGGGCACGGCTTCGGCGAGAATGCCCAGCCAACCGAAAGGATAAATTCGCTCATAGATGGTCAATGCGTCTTGAGGGATAGCGCCTCTGCAGACGCCGTGGAAGCCGTCGCATCCGGCGATAAAGTCGCAGCTAAGCTCTCTGCTTTGGCCGTTTTCTGAGAACCGGATGAGAGGGCTGTCCGTGTCCAAACCTGTGATGGTTAGATCGGTCGCTTCAAAGATGATTGGCTGTCCCGTGGTAAGTCTTGCATGCACAAGATCTTTCACTACTTCGTGTTGCGCATAAACGGTGATGGCTTTCCCGGTTAGTGCTGCAATATCGATGCGATGGCGCCTGCCTTGAAAGCCGATCTCGATCCCGTTATGCAGCAAGCCTTCCCTACACATGCGATCGCCAATTCCTATCCGATTCAAGAGATCGACAGTGTTTTGTTCAAGGACTCCCGCGCGCACGCGCTCCTCGATGTGTCGCCGGCTGCGCGCTTCGACGACGATGCATTCAATTCCGTGGAGATACAACAGATGCGCAAGCATCAGGCCAGCGGGTCCTGCTCCGACAATTCCTACTTGCGTGCGCAAAGCATTCTCCATGAGACCTTCACGAACTCGGCCCGTTTAGACGCCAATAACGCGACTTGTAAATAGCGCTCCACTAGAAGTCAAAGAACACTGTCTCGCATTCTCCTTGCATGTGTATCTGCCAGTTGAATGTCCCGGGAGCGGCCGGGTCCCGGTCCAGTAGCAGGGTATTTCTTCGCGCTGGTTCAACAGCCCGCAGAATTGCATCTGTCGAATTCAAGGTTTCGCCCGGAAAGTAGATTCGGGTAATGAGTCGCTTGAGCAAGCCACGCATCATGAGGCCCACAACAAGATGCGGCGCTTGTTTCGTGCCGTCCCGCTGCAGAACGGGTCCCGGCTTGATGGTAGAAAAGGCAAAGTACCCCTCGTCATCTGTGGGGATACGACCATAAGCGCGAAAGGGTGGTTGAAGCGGACCTTCGTATACGTTTTGTAGTCGAGGATAGTTGCCGTCCGCATCGGCCTGCCATATCTCGAGGAGCGCGTCAGGAATGGGCATTAGATCGCCGTCCAGCACGCGCCCGCGCACGTGGATCCGTTCTCCGCGCATCGCTTCGTGCGCGATCTCGGAATTGTACAGGCGCTTCATGCCGATGCTGAAGTAGGGACCTACTGTTTGCCATGTGGTTGCTTGTAACGTCATCGATCGGCTTTCCCGTGAAGGTGCTCGTCTTCGGTTGGTGTGGCATCTGGTCCGCGAAGAATGATGTCGAACTTGTAGCCAAGTGCCTCACTCGGAATCGTTGTTTCCCAATCGAACCGCGAGATCAATCTGTTGCGCGCGCTCTCGTCCGCGGTGCAGTTAAAGATTGGGTCGAAGGGTAGAAGAGGATCGCCGGGGAAATACATCTGCGTAACGATTCGTGTCGCAAACGCAGGCCCAAATAGCGAAAAGTGGATGTGTGCTGGTCGCCATGCATTGTAGTGATTACCCCAGGGATATTCGCCAGGTCGAACTGTGACAAACCGATAACGCCCATGCTCGTCCGTGAGCAAATGGCCTTCTCCGGTAAAGTTGGGATCGAGGGGAGCGTTGTGCTGGTCACGCTGGTGCAGATACCGTCCGGCGGCATTGGCCTGCCATATCTCGACAAGTGTATTGGTCACAGGCCGCCCGCTTTCGTCGAGGACCTGACCACTCACAATAATGCGTTCTCCTAACGGCTCACTGTGATGTTGTTTCGTCAGGTCGAAGGCGCCTTCTGTGACATCGTTCCTGCTAAAGAAGGGTCCCGTCGTTTCTGAAAGCGTTTGTCGAATGGCCACCGGAGCCTGCATTGGTGCTCTTTTGAGCGATGAAACATAGGCAGGGTGCAGGTACTCCGGTTGCGTGCCGGTGCACAGCTTTCTGTAAAGCATGTTCGTGCTCATGTGGCCCTTCCCGGATTCAACATCGCATCTTATATCTTCCTTGAGACTCTGCGGATCGTTCGCGCCCTGGTCTTCACCAACGAGTTGATATTCATATTGAAGTCTCGAATCAAAGAGATGCCTGGTACCATTTTGCGCATCGCTTCGTTGTTGAGCGCAATTTCGATGTTTCTCCTGGCCAGACGCGAGTGCTCTCTTGCAAGGCTCTCAGCGCGTGCGCCCTCTCGTCGTTCGATCGACTGCAAGATCATGCGATGGTGATCCTGACCAATGAGCAGGATTTCGCGCGACTCGGGAATCTTTGCCTGCACAAGCAGGAAACCGCTGCTGGGAGCAGCAAATGGCAGCGTAATGATGCGCTCCATCTCCCTGCTCAGGACGCTGCTTTGCGCCAGACACAGTAGAAGCGAATGAAAGTGCTGGTTGAGTTCGATGTATCGCTCAAACGACTGCACTCCCAATGTCGAGTCGTGAACAGCGGTATCGAGCTGTTGAGATATCTGAGTGATCTCCGCGAGTGAGCGGTGCGCAGCGTCGGTATCTGTAGGGAGTCTCTCTGCTGCCAATCGCGCAGCCGTCCCTTCGAGAACCCCACGCACCTCGATCGAATCGTAAATATCAGTCAACGTGAAGGCACGCACAATGAAGCCGCGCGTTGGGTGCATCTCAAGCAGGCCTTCATGTTCTAGTGTCGTAAGCGCGAGCCGAAGAGGGGTGCGCGACACTCCGAGTCGCGCCGCCAGAGGGAGCTCAGCCATCCGATCGCCGGGCTGGAACATTCCGCTCAGGAGCAACCCGCGCAATCGAAGAACCGCGGTCATCGTTTGCGAGCGGCCTGCCTGCTCAACTTTGTGATCGACGTTCTTCATTCTTGCTGAACCCATCAATGGCATTTCCAGGTACCTAGCGATTATGGTGGATGGTGTGACTTTAGTTTCGAACTGCGAGAGCTCGCCCGAGACGCGATAAGCATACAGTCTGCGGTAAATTGTATGCAATTGTTTTCAAAGCGGACGTTGCACCGATGACAGAATAGATTCATTTAGCGCTTTAAGCTTGCATCTGGATGCCGGAAACGCACTCAGAAACTTTACATGTCTGATACATATTGGGTAGATTTAACAGCCTTTTTGGAAACACACACTTATCAGGCTAAGAACCATCCGGTCAAGATTTACCCGTAATACTGGGCTCCACAAAGATGCAAGCCAGAAGCACGGTGCACCTTGGAACATTTGATATTGCATACCGTTTGGCTTCTGGCGTATACATTTCAGCGGTAATTCATCCTGAAAAATAGCGCTTCGAGATATCTAGTGGAGGGGCCGTATGACATTGACAGAAAGACTTTCTACTGCTGAGTGGAGTGGCAAAGTATTTTCGGAAGGATGGCGGGAAAGCGGAGCTGGCATCATTGAGGTAATTGAGCCCGCTACCGGAAAGCCTCTTGCGACGGTAGGATTGGCCTCCCCGAAGGATGTAATGACGGCTGCGAAATCTGCTCTCAAGGCACAGGCTTCGTGGGCGAAGCTGCCTCCTCAAGACCGCGCGGCTATCTTTCGCAGGGCCGCGACTATCTTTGAACGTGACCTTGAAGAAATCTCTTCATTCATTGCGCGTGAGACCGGGGCGCTGCTTGCGAAGGGACAACATGAGGTACGCCAGGCTATCGCAATTCTTTACGCCGCTGCCAGCATGCCTCTGCAGCCGCAAGGCCATCTGCTGCCACAGGTCTCGGGCAGATTCAACTTCGCACGGCGTGTTCCGCTTGGCGTAGTTGGCGTGATTTCTCCGTTCAATTTTCCGCTGATACTCTCGATGCGATCTGTCGCACCTGCACTTGCGGCCGGCAATGCGGTTGTCCTCAAGCCTGATCCGCAAACTCCTGTTACGGGCGGCTTCTTCATTGCCAGGGCCTTCAAGGAGGCTGGACTGGAATCCGGTGTCTTGCACGTGTTGCCGGGTGGCCCCGACGTAGGTGAAGCTCTGTGCACCGATCCCAACATTGCGATGATTGCCTTCACCGGATCGACCCCTGCAGGCCGCAGGGTGGGCGAAGTTTGTGGCCGGCATCTGAAGAAGGTAGCGCTGGAACTGGGCGGCAAGAACGCATTAATCGTGCTCGATGATGCCAACGTGGATGTTGCGGCATCGAATGCTGCATGGGGCTCCTATCTGCATCAGGGACAGATCTGCATGGCGACCGGCAAGATACTCGCTCATCAACCGATCGTGAAGAGCCTGACCGCGAAACTGGCAGAGAAAGCAAATCATCTTCCGGTGGGCAATCCGGCGATTGAGAAGGTCGCGCTGGGCCCCCTGATCAACAAAAGGCAGCTGGATCGGGTGCACGCGATCGTACACGACTCCGTAGCGCAAGGCGCAAGATTGGCGGCCGGTGGTACCTACCGCGATCTGTTTTACCAACCGACGGTGCTTGGAGATGTGCGCCCGGGGATGCGGGCATTTGAAGAAGAGATCTTCGGACCGGTTGCGGTCGTGATTCCATTTTCTTCGGATGATGAAGCAATCGCGCTCGCCAACGCGTCTGACTTCGGCCTATCTGCGGGAGTTATTTCCGCCGATGCACGGCGGGCCCTTGGGTTGGGTGAGCACTTGAAGGTGGGACTGCTGCATATCAACGATCAGACGGTAGCTGACGATGTTGTTAATCCCTTTGGCGGCCGAGGAGCATCGGGCAACGGAACAAGCATGGGTGGATACGCCGATTGGGAAGAATACACTCAGTGGCAATGGGTCACCATCAAGAATAGCGCTACTGCTTATCCGTTCTAGTGGCGGCTGCAACACGCAGGAGTTATGCCGTTAGTCGCTATTGAGTGCTAAGCAGGGTTGTGAGCGCGTTCTGCCAGAATTTCAGAGGCAAGATGATAGGCGGCGTTGGCGGCGGGTAGTCCGCAGTAGAGTGAGCTATGAAGAATGACCTCCTTCAACTCATCTTCTGTAACTCCGTTGTTGGCGGCGGCGTTGAGATGCATCCGCAGTTCCTCGGTTCGATTAAGAGCGATGAGCATCGAGATAGTGATAAGGCTTCGGGTATGGAGCGAGAGGCCGGGGCGGGACCATACTTCTCCCCACGCATAGCGAGTAATAAAATCCTGAAAGTCGGCGGTAATCGGGGTCTTAGCGGCTTCGGCACGATCGACGTGAGCATCTCCAAGTACTGCTCTACGAATCGTGAAGCCCTTTTGCCGACGTTGTTCGTCATCCATATTAGTTCTTCTCCTCTCGAGCGAGTACGTCGTCGATGAAGTTACGCGTAGAGCCGAGATACCGCCTGGGATCGAGCGCCTGATCGACCTCAGCGATCGAAAGGTGCGCACGGATATCCGCGGACAACAACAGCGCTTCACGGAATGAGAGATGCTGCTCGAGTGCTGTGCGAGTTACCAGTTCGAGAAGGTGATGAGCCTGACTTTTGCCAATTTTTGGGGCCAGGACGAAAGCTACCGCTTCTGAAAAGGCGATCCCTCCGTTGATATCCATATTCTGACGCATGGCATTGGTATCCACGGCCAATCCGGAGATTGCCTCGCGCGCAGCGCGAAGCGAGCCCGAGGCAAGACGGAATATCTCGGGGAGTGTTTCCCACTCGGCTTGCCAGCAACCTAGGCCGCGCTCATGTTCCTGCACCATTGACGACAGCATGGTCGCGACGAGAGCGGGCACGCGCATCGCCGCAGCCAGCATGACGCTGGACGAGACAGGATTGTGTTTGTGCGGCATCGTGCTGGAACCTCCGCGGCCTTGCTGGGCGGGCTCGAAGACCTCGGCTACTTCGGTTTGCATGAGAAGAGAGATATCTCTTCCAATCTTTCCGAGAGTGCCTGTAATCATGCCCAGGGTCGTTGCGAGTTCAGAAAGCCGATCGCGGTGTGTGTGCCATGGCAGAGCTGGCTCGGGAAGATCGAGCACGTGCGCCAGACAACTGGTAACAAGCGGGCCGGAATCGCCAAGTGCAGCCAGGGTGCCGACGGCGCCGCCGAACTGAAGACGGATGCAGCGCGCTGATGCTTCATGAAGGCGCTCCCTGTGCCGTTGAAATGCGTCGAGCCAGCCTGCGAGCTTTAACCCCAATGTGACAGGAGGGCCTTGCTGAAGCCAGGTGCGACCTGGAAGCAACGTAGCCGAATGCGATTGGATGAGTGGCACAAGTGTGGCACAGGTGGCGTTCAGGTCGGACTGGAGGAACGCCAGCGCTTCCCGGATCTGAAGGATTGTTGCGGTATCCAATACGTCCTGGCTGGTGGCTCCATAGTGGACATATGCGGCTAAGGAGACGTTTTTTTCTGCGACGAGCGCGGTGAGCCTCGATACAAATGGAATAACCAGATTGCCCGCTCTGGCTGATTGCTGTGAAATCACGTCGAGATCAAGGTCATCCAGAGTTATTAACTGGATGGAAGCTGCTACGCCATCGGGAATCACTTTGCTTTGTTCAAGCGCCAGCGCAAGTGCCCACTCAAACCGCAGCATCTTCGCGATAAGACCGCCCGCGGAAAACACCTGAGCTATCTCAGGAGTTGTGAAGAGTCGATCGTACATCTGATTGAACGGACGGTTTGGAGGGTTGGTTGACATAGGTTTTTACGCTGGAATAACAGCCCCGAGAAGAATACCTCTTCTATTCGCGATCATTCCCTCGTAGCGCGCCAGGCATGCAGTAACGCTCACTTGACTCTCTCCATTGCAATCGCTACACCCTGGCCCACACCGACACACATGGTGGCGAGGGCATATTGCTTTCCGATCTTCTCGAGTTGATGGACTGCCGTCAGGACCAGACGTGCGCCGCTCATGCCGAGTGGATGCCCGAGTGCGATGGCCCCTCCGTTGGGATTTACGTGCGATGCGCCGTCGGGAATTCCAAGATGCCGCAGACACGCCAGGGATTGGCTGGCGAAGGCTTCGTTCAATTCGATGACGCTTAACTGATCAATTGTGATACTAAGGCGTGAGAGCAGCTTTTGCGTCGCGGGCACCGGACCCATTCCCATGGTGCGGGGAGGAACACCCGCCGTGGCCATACCGAGAACACGGGCACGTGGCCGCAGCCCATGCATCTGCACTGCGTGTGGCGAAGCCAGAATCATGGCAGCGGCGCCGTCATTGATGCCTGCCGCATTGCCAGCTGTAATTGATCCGTTAGCGTGAATGGGGCGAAGCGCGGCAAGTATCTCGGCAGTTGTATCTGCGCGCGGGTGTTCATCTGTATCGACAATTACGGTCGATTTTCTCTGCTGAATGTTGACGGGAACGATCTCCTCAGCAAAGTAGCCGACCTGTTGAGCCGCCGCTGCACGCAATTGGCTGCGAAGAGCAAAAGCATCCTGATCCTCGCGTGAGATTGGCTCTTCGCTTGCGATGTTTTCCGCAGTTTCAGGCATGGAATCGACGCCATAGACTTGCTTCATTCTGGGGTTGATGAAACGCCATCCGATGGTCGTGTCGTGCACGCTGATGGCTCGCTGAAATGCGCTTTCGGCCTTAGCCATCACAAAAGGTGCCCGGCTCATCGACTCAGTACCTCCTGCGATGATCAGGTCAGCCTCGCCGCTGGCAATGGCCCGCGCCGCCGTACCAATCGCATCCATGCCGGAGGCGCATAGCCGGTTGATCGTCATTCCGGATACGGCGACGGGCAGGCCTGCAAGAAGAGCGGCCATGCGCGCGACATTGCGATTGTCTTCGCCGGCCTGGTTTGCGCAACCCAGCATCACATCGTCAAGTTGCCGCCAGTCAATCGACGGATTGCGTTCAATTAGAGCGCGGATGGGGATCGCCGCAAGGTCATCGGCACGAACGGAGGAGAGCACTCCGCCGAATCTCCCAATAGGGGTGCGGATTGCGTCACAGATAAAAACCTCGCGATTCAACTGGCCTCTCCGATCATGTCGCCGTGTGCGATAAGTGTACGATTGTTCACTCTCTCTCTGGCAGAGTCTGCAAGTCAATACCGAGTTGCTGGCACTTCTTGTACAGGTGACTGCGCTCGAGTCCGAGCGCTTTGGCTGTTTGCGTAATGTGCTTGTGGCAACGCTCAAGTTCTGCAAGTACCGCGGCTCGTTCAAACGCCTGCACACGTTCTGCGAGAGGTGCCGTTGAGCTGAGAGAAGCGTCGCCTGTGGATCGATCGGTCAATTTCGCGGACGGCAGCATGAGCCTGACTGCTGGGCCATCTACGTCCCCATCGGCCAGCAAAAGAAGCCTTTCCACGACGTTTCGGAGCTCGCGAATATTCCCCAGCCACTGGTATCTGCCAAGCTCCGCGATCGCATCTTGTGTAAACGAAACCATTTTCCAGGAATTTTGCGCGCTTACCTGCCTAGAGAAGTGTTCTACCAATGCCGGCAAGTCTTCAAGCCGCTTGCGCAGCGGCGGCAATTCAACAGGAAAGACAACAACGCGGTGATATAGATCCCGCCTGAATCCGCCTGCGTCGACAAGTTGCTCGAGGTTTCGATGGGTGGCTACGACAACGCGCACATCCACGCGTGTGGGCTTGTCTGATCCGATGCGTTCGATTTCGCCTTCTTCCAGCACGCGCAGCAACTTGGCTTGCATTGACATAGGCATATCACCGATTTCATCCAGAAATAACGTTCCGCGATGTGCCTGCTCAAACTTGCCGGTGTGGCGTTGAGTTGCACCGGTGAAAGAGCCTTTCTCATGGCCAAACAGTTCGCTTTCGATAAGCTCCGCCGGCACTGCGGCGCAATTCAACGTGATAAACGGGGCGGCTGCGCGCGCGCTTTTTTCATGCAAAGTGCGGGCTACCAGTTCCTTGCCCGTTCCTGTTTCGCCGTAGATGCAGACGCGCGCTTCACTGGCGGCTACGCGATCAATCTGTGCCATGACTTTTCGCATGACTTCGCTGGTCCAGACGAGCGTGTGTTTGCCTATTCTGCGCCTCAGGTCGCGATTTTCGTCTTGTAAGCGCGTGAGGTTATAAGCGTTCTCCACCGTAACGAGAAGCTTTTCAGTTGATAGCGGTTTTTCAAGGAAGTCCAGAGCTCCCAATCGGGTCGCGCGCACGGCCATTTCGATATGTGCCTGACCGCTCATCATCACGACGGGTGTGGTAACACCGGCGGTCTTCAGGTCTTCCAGAAGTGCAAGACCATCGCGTCGCGGCATGACAACGTCACTCAGGATCAGATCAAACGGCTCGGTTCGCGCCAGGTCGAGAGCACGCGCTGCGTTATCGCATACTGTGGCTTCATGCCCTGCAAGCCGGAAGGCACGTGCCAGCGAAGCCAGCGTGTTGGCCTCATCATCGACGATCAGAATATTCGCCTTCATTTGCCTCGCTTGTCAGCCGTTTGCATTCTCAGCTTGGTCTCCTGCGCCTGATCTTGGAAACAACAGTACAAAAGCCGCCCCACCATCTGGACGGCTCTCAACGGCAATGGTGCCCGCGTGGTCTGCTACCACAGACTGCACAATCGCGAGTCCCAGGCCGGTGCCGTGCTCTTTGGTAGTGTAGTAGGGCGTAAAGAGCCGCTCACATTCTTCAGGAGTGAGGCCCTCGCCGGTGTCGGCTACTCGGATTTCAATTCGGTCGCCAAGCGACCTGGCAGAGATCGTCAGTTTACCTCCTTCCGGCATCGCATCCATGGCATTCAGGGCGAGATTGCTCAATGCGCGATGCAAGAGTTCGGGGTCTGCCTCGATAGGCAATGGGGAAGCATCCAGATCGATGGAGCAATCGATGTTTCGAGTATTTGCTGCCACCTTATTGTCCTGCGATGCGATTCCTTTGGATGGAAAATAGAGTGCGGCGACGCGCTTGACGGCGTCGGCCGCATCGATGCGCTCCAGCTGCGGCTTAGGCATCCTGCTGAAGTCGCTGAAGCGCCCGATGATTGTTTTGAGATTGGCGATCTCCATGCCCAGGGTTTGCGTGCTTTCGCGAAACACTTCGTCGAATTCTTCTTCCGGTAATTGACGCGCTCGCACCAGATTCTCAACAGTTAGTTGCAATGGAAATAGCGGGTTCTTTAGCTCATGTGCCAACCGTCGCGCCAGCTCCCGCCAAGCCGCAACGCGCTCACTCTGAATGAGCCGCTCTCGCTGTGCCGTTAGTTCTGCGGTCATGTGATTGAAACTACGCGCCAGCCTTGCGACTTCATCGCGACTTCGCAAGCCGCCTCGCACATCGACTCGTGCGTCCCAGTTGCCTTGAGCCACTTCTTCCGCCGCTTGCGCAAGCTCTTCTATGGGACGCGAGACTCGTGCGGCGATCCACATACTGAAGGCGATGGTCACCAGAATTCCGATTGCCGCGATGCCATATGCGATGGTCCGAATGTGCTGTTGCGCCTCAACCATCTGCCTGCGGGAAGCCGCAACAACAAGGACAGCCATCACCTGGCCTGATTCACTTTTGAGTGGGAGCACCGTCGCACTCACACTGTCTTCGCGATGGTCTGTCAGATAGACAACAGAGCTCGATGGTTGACCACTTCGACTTGCGGCTTTGATCAGAGGTTGATAGCGCGAAGCATTGACCACTTCGCCATGAATACCGAGAAGCCGCTTCGGATCGAATAGCGGACTTGTGTCAGCGGGCGCGTCGGCGCTGGTGTATAGATAGGTCTCTACACTTGCCGGCGCAGGGAGGTCGGCAAGAAACTGCTGATCCAGCCGCTTGCCGCCGATGATTCTTACCGTCGGTGTGCCATGAATCGATCGCACGCTAAAAATGCCGAGTGCGGTCACTCCATCGGGTAAGTCTTCGCGCTTGATGAATGACTGACTTGGAATGGATGCGGACGTCTGAACTGCGGATTCCGGATAGCCGAATCGAGCCGGCCACTGTGCCGAACTTACGATGTTTCCATCGGGTCCGATGATCTCCAAAAAGTCCAATTGAGCTTCCGCTGCGAGGCTCTGTGCCTCAGTCAGGTAAGGCGCGGCATCAGATGACTGCACTAATTCAAGGGCCATACTGCGCACATGCTCGGAATCAGCCATGCGGTCCACGGCCGAGGCTACATCTGCCGATCGATGCTGAAATTCACGCTGGAACTGATTGACGAGCAGCGTAGTCTTCTCCTGATCCTGTTCATCAAAGACGTTGCGAATTCGCACGAGCACAGTCCAGGCCACAGCCGCGACGGCAGCCGTGACAATGAAGGAGAAGAGCAGCAGGAGTTTCTGCCGCAGGCTCACGGCCCCTCCTCCAGACTAATGTTGGCTATATCCGGCACGCCGCTGCTGTTGAAATACACATCGCGCACTCTGTCGCCGAGGCCCCATGCGCGTGGCAGATAGAGGAGAGGAATTATCGTATTCTGCTCAAGGTAGTCATGCTCAACCTGATATGCGGCCGCAGCGTCCGATGCGACTATGGGCTTGTTCTCGCCGATGCTCCGCAAAATAGATTCGAGCGAGGTCGCTGGTGTTGCGCTCTGCAGTCGCAACGTGCGGAGCACGAGGTCCGCGTGGCGAATAGCCTGCGCATTTCCACCTGGAGCGGCCACCCTGACGGTGAAGCCTGCATCGTGAAGATTGAGTGCGAGCCGTTCGGCAGCCAGCTGCATCGGGCCAGTTCCCTCCACCGATAACGTGAGCAGAGGTGGCGTGACACCACCGCGCAGCGCTTGGGCATGGTTAAGGTCCCGCCCTGCGGGGAAAAGAAATCCGTACCCCGAGAGCGATGACGGTAACAGGCTGGCACTCACTTCGCCCTCCTTCTGAAAGATGACCTGAAACAAAGCGGCACGATCGACAGCTGCCGCCAGTGCAGCGCGAAGTTGTGGTGCGAGGCCGGCATTGTTTACCTGAAGAGCCAGCAGCGTTTGTGGTGGCGATATGACGACATTTAGCCTTTGCTGACGTGCCTGCCGCAGGTCGTTCGGGTGTACTTCAACCATGTCGGCTTTGTTCTGACTAAGGTCTATCCATTGATCGTGAATTGAACGATGCGAAGAGATCTCCACGGCATCAACAAATGGCCTCCCCCGCCAGCAATCATCGTTCGCCTCGAAGCGCATCTTATCGCGGCTCACCTCTTTCATGCGAAATGGACCGGTGCCAACAATCATCTCCGCTGCCAAAACGTCGGTAGAAGTGTCTGCAGATTGCCTGATGAGGAATTCGTTGCCTGCAAGTATGTGTGGCAGATTTGGCATGGGGCTTTCGCTGGTGAATACTACTGACTGCCCGACGACATGAATGCCTGTCCACGGGCAAGCGATGAGACGGCAGGACTCCTGCAGGGATGTCACTACGGCCAGCGCATTCAGAGGCCGGCTGTTCTGAAAGCTTACGCCGCTTCGCAGCCAGAATTGCCAGCGCTGATCGTTGTTGTCAGACGCCCAGCGTTCGGCCAGCGATGAACGCAGTGCGCCCTGCGCGTCGAGGTCCGTGAGACCGTCGAGAACCAGCCGCCATGCCAGCCCTTCCGGCCGTTGCAGCAAGTCCCGTTGTAGAGGGTCACCCTCTACCTCAATGCGCAGCGTGCCTCCGTAATGAGGGCGCGTTCTGGCGTCGGCTGGAGCAATCAGCAACATAGCGCAAGCAGCGACGAGGAAGCCGGCAATTGCGGAGTCAGGGACAAAGCGCCGTAACACGGTCCACCTCATATTCGACTGTACTCTTGCGGACAACAGTCCATGCGCTTGCTCCATCGGGAGCCGTCCACAGAGCGGTCACAGTGCCGCCCATCTCCACAGGACTGCTCGCAGCGATCGCCTCCTGTCGTGTAATTTCGTAGGCGCGCAAACTGTCCTTTGCGGCTTCGCCTGAGCTTGAGGCAATGACTTGCGTCCCGGTTCCGCAACCCGTTCGCACGGCGGTGAAATCACTGCCCCAGTCTCGGGCGCCACTCACCGGTTTTAACGCGCCTGCCTCTGCCAACAGCACTTTGCCGTCAATGCCGTTGAGCAGAAGTGCGGCTTGATCTGCTGTGGCGCGAGGAACCAAGGCGATCGAATAAAAGGGCGGCAGGTCGATGCCCAGCGCCGGAGTGACAATACCCGTAAAGAAGTTCCGCCCCGAGTTATAAAAGGCTTTGAGCCCGGTGGCATCGGGTGCCACCGCGCCTGCGGCTACGGGCCAGGGATCATCGCTGTCGTGACAATGCACGGTCCAATCTCCACTGGTAGTACGATTGTCTTCCGGGAGCGCGTAACTTCCTTTGCATTCTGTTCCGGCTGTGTACGCTATGAATGCGTGGCCATCTGCCGTCGGAATCAGCAGGCCGTGCGCATCACGCGATGAAGTACGCCTGGCCCCCAAAGGAAAGCGTTTCTCTTCGCGCCACCCCGCCGCGGTGATAGCGAAGACCACGATGTCTTCCTGCTCGAATACAACCAAAGCGGTTTTCGTTTCGAGTGCCGCCAGTACAGGACCGCCCTGTGTCTGAGGCGGCGTAGGAGTAGTGTCAAGGGAGTTCCAGACGCGCTTTTTTTCAAGCACGATACCGGCGTCAGGTATTGCACTGGGCACGGCTTCCCGGTCCACGTGCAACATTACGACGCGGGTCTGGCTGCCTTCGATGATTTCGGCAATCCAAAGTCGCTCGCGGACATTTTCACTCAGTGTTACGCGAATCTGGTTGGCGCTTTCCGCGCCTGAAGTGCTGACGCCCTGCGCGCGTAGATCCTGCTCCAGGAGTCGTCGAATTGCGGAAAGGTCAGAAGATGCAATTGTCGATCGGTTATTCAATGTCAGCTCAGCCTGTCCGGAGCCAAGGACTCGCGCAACCTTCTCTGCCAATTGTTCCGCGGGCTGCTCCCATTTGCTCGCAGCCCATGCAGGCGTAGCTGTGGGCAAAGCAAGCGCCAGGAACAAAAGCCCCCATATTCCTGGCCTTACGAACCTTTCCCGGGCGTCCATTATCAACTTTGCCTGCCTTTTGGCACGAATTCTTTCGCGGATTCTTCTCTTGATGCTAGCGTACTGCTCACGGTCAGGGCGATCGGGGCGGTCTCGACCCGACCGTCCCGATTGCGCATCAGCATTCAGTCTCTCTTCAGTGCGCGCTGCCATGAGCCGCCCCGCTTTTTTCGTCATCGCCTTCCATCTCGTGCTTCAACGCCGGATTGCTGGCCGCAGCGGTCTTGAAGACATCGTTCGCGAAGAAAAACTTACCGTCGGAAGGAACCATCATGAGCTGAATTTTGTCCGAGAGCCGCTCGGCAATGATTTTATTGATGAGCAGCGGAGATTCATTCAGCATTGCAGCCTCGCTCTTCATGCGCTCCGCATCTGCCGCGGCCATCAGCCGGATACGATTTGCTTCAGCGTCAGCAAAGAGGTTGCGCCGCTGCAATTCGGCCTTGCTGTCGATCACCTTGGCTTCTGCATCGGCTTGCGCGTTTTGGATTGTGGCCTCCTTGCGTGCCTCTGCCTCCAGCTTGCTCTGTTCAATCTGCTTCTGTTTGAGCGGGAGGGTGTACTGCATTGCATCCGCCTCGCCTTTTGCTTCGACTACCCGGGACTGCGCTTCACCCTCCGACTGCTTCACCTTTTGCACTGCTTCCGCCTCGGCCTGCAACTCAGCGATCTTGACCTGCTTCTGCTGAATTTCAGTCGTTACGCCCATTTGATCATTCTCCTGCTCTTTCAGCAGAAGACCTTCGAGTCCCTTGGAGTACTCGGCCGGCAGCTGAATGTCGCGCAGCATCACTTCTTCTACCACAATGCCGTCGGCTCCCAGCTTGCGCGTGATGGTCTCGGCGGCTTTGGCCCGCACCTCTTCACGTTTGCTGCTGAAAATCTCTTTGACTGTGTAGCTGGGGGCAAGCTCGCGCCAGGCGCTGGCGACGACTGGCGGAACCAGTTCTCGATCGACGGGCTGGGGCAAGTGCTCCTCAACATGGTCGAGCCTGCGCGGGTCAAGGTGATAGCGTACTGTGACTGCCAAAGCGATGTCGAGACCTTCGCGAGATTGGACGTCGAGACCGCCTTTCTGTTTGGAGTCCTTGTTGTTGGTGTCCCTGTTCCCTTCATCGACGATTCCTGCGGTGTACAAGTGGTCGCGCAGGTCGAAGGTCTTGACCGTCTCGACCAGCGGGGTGACAAAGTGTACTCCTGGATACAACGTTCCCGGCATCGTACCGCCGATCTGGCTCACGCGTACGCCGCCCATGCCGCTGGGCACCACGATGATGCTGGTTGCCATCATCATCGGCAAGCAGGCGATAATTGCCAGCGCCAGCGGAAGACGCCACTGAATCGGCTCAAGAATGGGTTTATGTTCCACTTGGTTTGAAGCGAGGGAGCCCTCCTCGCCTTTGTCCTTCTTCAGCCGTTCGCGAATGCGTATTCCCAAGCCATACAACGGAATTCCTACAGCGGTTGCCAGCAACAGCATCCCCGCTACCATCAGGCAAAACTTCAGTGCGAGCATCGATTTTCTCCTGTGTCTTTGCGCCCCTTGCGTTCACCGGTAGTCGGCCGTGGAGCGAGGATCAGCCGGACCAGACCTCCAAACATCAGCTCTTCAATCAGCAATCCCACAGCGATCTGCAGCAGAATCGCGCCCATGGCGTGGATGGCTTCGACAATCAATCGCATGGCGATCTCCTTACCGCGATCCGGCAGTGACGACGGCCACCGGAGCAGCCTCCTGGGTTGAGGCAGGAGCGGCCTTCGCTGGTTCTGTTCCAGCAAGCTGTTCAGTGTGTTTGCTCTCGATCGGCGCAGCGGGCTCGAACAGACGTGCAGTTTCTTCGTTGCGCTGCCCGATGATTTCCACCTGATCGCCTACGCTCACCAGTGCATAGAACTCTTCAAGGTCAGCCCTGCCCATGCGGATGCAGCCGTGCGAAGCAGCTTTGCCGATGGAATTGGGTTCGTTGGTTCCATGGATGCCGTAGCCGCGAATGCTCAGACCCATCCAGCGGCTGCCGACGGGATTCGATGGTCCTGGCGCAACGGTGCGGCCGTTGTGCTGGTACGTCGGATTTACTACTCGGCGCTGGATCGTGAACGAGCCTTGGGGACTGGGGGTCGTCGGCTTGCCTACCGCGACGGTGTAGACCTTTTTCACCTGCTCGTCCTCGACCAGGGCCAGCTTGCGGTCTTCAAGACTCACTACGATTCGGCGAACGGAAGCCGTCTGGGCCCCTGCCTGGGTTGTTACGCCACTTGCTATCACTGCTGCCGCTATCACGGCTATCAGACTTCTCACCACTTGAAATTTCATCGCTTCCCCCTTGGGCTTGATCGCCTTCGCCCAGAAGGAGTGCAAGGCTAACGCCAATCTGACCGCATTGAAAACAAATGAGTTATTCGAGATTGACAAGACGAGGATTGTGTCAGGCGGCACACACCGTGTCAGCGCTGGCACAACCTAAAGGGTGTGAGTAGACTGGAACGGTATTCCACGTCACCTGAGTTCCGGCGGAGAACTTTCAATGGCTAGCAATGAAGAACGGATTGAGAGATTCCTGCGCCGTATTCTTGGGGGCCGGACTGCACGAGAGATTGCAGACACGCTAAAGGTTGAAGATAGACCGTTTCCGGCTCATATTCCCGGCGGAAGTTCCAATGCCGCCGACGCGGTGGAGCAGCGTTGGAGCTTGCTCGATATTCCTGAGACGAGCCGACGCGCGCTTCATGATCCGGAAGACAGTTGCGGTCTGGAAATTTACGAGCGAAGCATCGAAAACTGCATTGGAACAATCAAGCTTCCCGTTGGCCTCGCGGGGCCTCTGCGCGTTCGAGGCATATTTGCATCCGGAGATTTCTACGTTCCACTAGCCACGACAGAAGCTGCCCTTGTTGCTTCCTATGCGCGCGGGGCGCAGGTTATTACGGAGGCGGGAGGTTGCGTCAGTATCCTGCTGCACGAGGGACTGCGCCGAACGCCGGGGTTTGCTTTCAGATCGATTGCAGAAGCGGGGCTTTTCGCTATCTGGTGTATGGAGCAGAAAGAAACCTTGCGCCAGGTCGCGGGAGAGACCACAAGACATGGAGAACTGACCGACCTCGGGATAGCTCTCGAAGGCAATCACATCTACCTCATTCTCGAGTACCTGACCGGCGACGCATCCGGACAGAACATGGTCACGATCGCTACGCAGGCGGTCTGTGAGTATGTCGTCGCTAACTCGCCTTTCGTTCCTAAGCATTACTTCGTGGAAGCAAACCTTTCCGGAGATAAAAAGGCCACGGCGCATTCTTTTGTAACAGTTCGCGGCAAGAAGGTTTCAGCCGAAGTAACACTCCCTGCGGAGATGGTGCAGTCCCGCTTGCACACGACTCCGCAACAGATGGAACGGTATTGGAAGATGGGCGCCATTGGCGCAATTCAAAGCGGAAGCATCGGTGTGCAGGGTCACTATGCCAACGCTTTGGCCGCTCTCTACATCGCCTGCGGACAGGATCCGGCATGCGTGGCCGAATCTGCTGTAGGCATCACACGCTTTGAGGTCACGGACGATGGTGATCTTTATGCATCCGTGACCCTTCCAAGCATCGTCGTTGGAACGGTAGGCGGAGCCACTTCGCTGCCCAGCCAGCAGGCTTGCCTTAGAATCCTCGGCCTGGCCGGTGAGGGAAAGTCTCAGGCACTCGCTGAACTATGCGGAGCCCTGGCGCTCGCCGGGGAGCTCTCAATCACTGCTGCCCTGTGCTCTGGAGACTTTACGCGCGCCCATCTGAAGCTGGCGCGTGGACGCGGTTGAAGGTATGACGAGACTCACTGCGAATCGCTGGTGGATCTATCAGCGCGAGCGATTCCCTGTTCTCGTGCACTCGCCGGTTATTCTCGCGTTTAGCTTTTCTGCGGTGAGCTATTCGGCGTTGCTTCGCGGCGTAACTTCACTGCCAAATGCGAAGTCCTGCCTGGTTGCTTTCGCCAGTTCGTTTCTAACCTTCCTGCAATTGCGGCTTGCCGACGAATTCAAGGACTACGAGGAAGACTCACGCTTCCGTCCGTATCGGCCAGTCCCACGAGGCCTGGTTCGACTCAGAGAACTTGGCTGGGTCTGGGCAGGTTGCATGATGTTGCAGCTCGCGCTTGCACTCTGGCTGGCACCAAGACTGGTTATCCTGCTCGCAATCACCTGGCTCTATCTGGGTTTGATGAGCAAAGAATTTTTCGTTCGTGATTGGTTAAAGGCGCGGCCTATCCTGTATATGGTTTCGCACATGGCAATCATGCCTCTCGTGGATTTTTACGCGACCGCGTGCGATTGGTTACCACAAGGAGCGATGGCTCCCCCGAAGGGCCTTTTCTGGTTTGTACTGGTAAGCCTGTTCAACGGAATGCTGGTGGAGATTGGCCGCAAGATTCGTGCCCCGAAGGACGAAGAAACCGGCGTTGAGACCTACAGTTTTCTGTGGGGTCGTGAACGAGCCATCCTGGTGTGGCTGACGATGATGACTGCTACTGGTGTGACGGCGGTGATTGCCGGACTACATATCTCCTTTGCATTTCCCATCGCTGTTTGCCTCGCTATCATCCTGCTGATCTCTGCGCTGCTGGGGGTTATCTTTCTTCAAAATCTGGAGCCGGGCCGCGGTAAATCTCTTGAGACGATGGCCGGAATCTGGAGTTTGATCCTTTACATCAGCCTCGGCGTTGCTCCGCTTGCCATTCGCGCGTGGAGGACTATGTGAGCAGCATGACTACCGACGATGTTATCTGCCGCAATGGCACGATTCAGGACCTTGGCGGAAAGGCGTTCGCACTTTCACGCCTGGATACGGCGGAGCTTCCGATACCTGAGTGGTTCGCGGTGACCCCTGCAGCTTTCACGCAAAGTCTGACTGCGGAGTTACAGACTGCGATTGATTCGCAGCGCGTTGACGAGTTACACCGGGCATTGGCCAACCTGGAACCCGCGGCACAGGTGGTGCAGGAGATCAGCGGCGCCTTAGCTGCTATCGATCAGGGTAGGGGATACTTTGCGGTCCGCTCTTCTGCGGTGGATGAAGATGGTTCCGAGAACTCTTTCGCCGGGCAATTGGCTAGTTATCTCTTTGTAGATGCCGACTCAATCGCGCGACGTGTCGCGGATGTGTGGCGATCTGGATTCAGCGAACGCATGCTGGAATATCGCAGGCAGCGCGGGCTACGAGCAATTCCGCCGGGCGCTCCGGCGGTACTTGTGCAGCGCATGGTTGATGCCGATGTTTCAGGAGTCGCATTCAGCGCCGACCCGGTCAGCGGACGACGCGGTCTCGCAATTGTCTCCGCTGTTTTTGGAATTGGAACTGCTTTGGTCGGTGGAGAGGCGGATGCTGATGTCTATGAGGTCGACCGTGCCGGAAACATCGAGCGCCTACTCATCGCGCACAAGCGGATTCGACATAGCTTCGATCCCAACTCAGCTGAAGGCGTTAGCGCGAAGACAGTAGATGCCGAATCAATGGATTGCCCGGCGCTCGACGCGGCGCAAGCAAATGCGGTGGCCGCGCTGGCGCGTCGTGCTGCATCATTCTTCGGCCAGCCGCAGGACATTGAGTGGGCCCTCGCAGAGGATAAGCTTTATCTCTTGCAATCAAGGCCCATTACAACGCTGCGAAACCTCCCGGACCCCGATGGCGTGTTGAACATTTGGGACAACAGCAACATCACGGAAAGCTACAACGGCGTAACCACTCCGTTGACATTCTCTTTTGCACGTTCGGTCTATGAAGGAGTATACCGGCAATTCTGCCATATCCTTCGCGTTCCGAAACGAAAGATCGTTGCCAATGACAGGACATTCAGGTGCATGCTTGGGCTGATACAAGGGCGCATCTACTATAACCTGCTGAATTGGTATCGCGTGCTCGCGCTGCTGCCGGGCTTTACTGTGAATCGTCGCTTGATGGAACAAATGATGGGGGTCCGAGAGAGCTTGCCCGATTCCATCGTCCGCCAGCTTGATAGTTCTTCCTCAAGCGCACGCATCGCGGACATGTTCAGCCTAGCAGGCATGATCCTTGGCTTGATTGGACGTCTGGTCACTCTTGATCGGCAGATCGAACGTTTTTACGATCGATTGCGGGATGCTTTGCAGGATCCAACGCCCGCCCTTACGGAGATGCGGCTGGACGAACTCACAGCGCATTATGAATTACTCGAAGAGCGACTACTTACTCATTGGGACGCCCCGCTGGTCAACGATTTCTTTGCCATGATTTTTCATGGCACTCTTCGCAAGCTCACCAAAAGCTGGTGTGGAGACACGACGGGCCTAGTAGCCAACGATGCTATCCGGTCTCAGGGAGGCATGATCAGTGCAGAGCCTGCAGCTCGAATCAGCGAGATGGCCGCAATTGTAGGGAACGATCCTGCGCTTGCACTCGCGCTACGCGGTGCTTCGATGGACCAAGCACTGCGCGCGGTACGGAGCAATCGTGATTTTCGCGAAAAATTTGAGGAATATCTTGCGAAGTTCGGCGAGCGATGCCTGGAGGAACTGAAGCTCGAAAGCGAGACACTTCACGAAAACCCGAGCACACTCCTGCGTAGCATCGGAGAATTAGCGAGTGCTCCCGAGATGGCTTCTCGATCCAGCAGCAACGTCGATGCCGCAAGCGATGCCCAACGACAGATTCAGAGACAACTACGCGGATCACCGGTCCGTCGGCTCATCATTAACTGGGTAATGCGCATGGCGACAGCAACTGTGCGGCAGCGCGAGAATCTTCGCTTTGAGCGCACTCGGCTTTATGGCCGTGTACGCCGAATCTTTCGCGAATGTGGGAAGCGGTTGCATGCAATGGGATCGCTCGAAGCTGCGGACGATATTTTCTACTTACAAGTTGAAGAGATTATCTCGTATGTCGACGGTAATGCTGTGACGGCAGATCTGAAGCAACTCGTAGCCGTGCGCCGTGCAGAGTTTGCTCGCTACAAAGAGACTCGCCCGCCTGCGGGGCGATTCGAAACCAACGGCGCTGTCTATCATGCACAAAGTTATCGAACGAAAGTAAGCGCGCAAACCCACCATACCGATGAGAACGAGCGTCATGGAATTGGTTGCTGCGCAGGCGTCGTTCGCGGCGTGGTGCATGTGGTAGATGATCCGCGCAACGCCCGCCTGCCCGGGGGATCCATTCTCGTTGCCGACCATACGGACCCTGGCTGGATCATGCTTTTTCCTTCTGCCAGCGGACTCCTCGTCGAACGAGGAAGTCTGCTTTCACACTCTGCGATCGTTGCCCGGGAATTGGGCATCCCGGCGATTGTTTCTATTCCTGGTCTACTCGATTGGCTTAAGACAGGGGATATCGTTGAGCTCGATGGGGCAACTGGAACGGTGCAGCGCCTGAGTCCGAAGGAGCAACATGCCGAGTGAAGTGGCGGAGCGTGCAGACTTCTCGACTATTCGTTATGCACAGTGCTGGGAAGACGCGGATATTCTTGTCTCAGCGCTGGAACCGGGACCGGGTAAGACTTGCCTTTCGATCGCCAGTGCGGGCGATAACACACTTGCCCTGTTAGCCAGATCGCCCGAACGGGTGCTTGCACTCGATCTAAGTCGCGCGCAACTCGCTTGTGTTGAGTTACGCGTCGCAGCTTATCGCTGTCTCGAGCATTATGAACTTTTGCAATTGGTCGGATCATCTCCCTGCAAGGAACGCCACGGCCTTTATCAGCGCTGCAGGACTTACTTATCGACCGATGTGCAGTCTTTCTGGGATCAGCGAAATTCACTGATCGAGCAAGGAATTGGCAGCATTGGAAAGTTCGAACGCTACTTCCGCATCTTTCGCACTTATGTATTACCTCTTATCCATTCGCGAACAGTGATTTCCAATCTTCTGGAGACAAAGCCTCATGATGCTCGGCTCTCCTTTTACGAAGACTGCTGGAACAACAAGAGATGGAAGTTCCTCTTCCAGCTCTTCTTTTCGCGCCAGGTAATGTCGGCTCTTGGTCGATCTCCTGCATTCTTTCGGTACGTGGAAGGCAGCGTGGCTGAGCGCATACTATTACGCACTCGGTATGCGATGACAGAACTGGACCCCGCAGTGAACCCTTACCTGCAGTGGATCCTGACGGGAACCCATCATAACGTGCTTCCTTTTGCACTCAGGGAGGAGAATTTTGAGAGCATCCGGCACAATCTCGACAGGCTCGAGTGGCGATGCAGTTCGATTGAAGATGCACTCGATCGTGGCGAGCGCTTTGACTGTTTCAACCTCAGCGATATTTTTGAATACATGTCTGAAGACAGTTACGAACGATTGTTAAGAAGACTCGTGTCGCGGTCCAACCCGGGGGCCCGTCTGGCTTACTGGAATATGCTCGCACCTCGCGGCCGCCCCAAGTCGATGGCTGCGTTGCTCGATCCACTCGAAGAGTTGAGCACAACTCTCTTCGCGGAGGACAAGGCCTTTTTCTATAGCGCATTCGTTGTGGAGCGTGTGCGATGACCTTTTTGGACTTGCTCGCCGTGGTATCTGTGATCGGTGCGGCGCTAGCAATGCTCATTGTGTTGCGAATCTTTGCCCGATTCACGCCGTCAAGCCCCGAGTGGCTTCGCAAGATAGCCCACCTTGGAACCGGTGCGCTCGCAATTCCATTTCCGTGGATTTTCTCTTCGCCTTTACCTGTCTTCATTGTCTGTGGACTATCCATGGCGCTGCTTTTGTCTATTCGCTTTATTCCTCCGATACGACGCCGTTTTAGCGGCGTACTTGACTCAGTTAATAGGATTTCATGGGGCGAGTTCTACTTTCCCATCTCTGTAACGATCCTGTTCGCTCTCGCGCGTGGAGACAAGCTTCTCTACACCATTCCGATTCTCGTGCTATCTCTGGCCGATACAGTTGCGGCGCTTCTGGGCACCAGTTATGGAAGATACGGGTATAGAGGCGTTGGTGGAAAAAAGAGCGTGGAGGGTTCGGTCGCATTTTTCACCGTAGCGTTTTTTGCCATACATGTTCCGCTCCTATTGCTAACGCAAATGGACAGACCGCAGACGCTACTGGTTGCAGTTGATATTGCCGTGATAGTCACCCTGCTTGAGGCTGTTGCGTGGAGCGGCCTGGACAACCTGTTCATCCCGCTTGGCGTCTTCCTGCTGTTGCACATTTACATGTCAATGCCGCTGAAATTGTTGATATTTCGGCTGGTGATAGCAACCGTCTTACTCGGATTCGTTTTTGTGTATCGCTCTCGGACCACGCTTGAGGGCAGCGCGCTTCTTGCTTCAGCGCTCGCACTCTACGCATCATGGGCAATCGGTGGATGGCGTTGGCTGCTTCCCCCTCTCATCCTGTTTTGTTCGTACTCCTTGTTTTATCCAGGGCGAATCAAGGGCATAGAGCGCAGACACAATGTCTATGCGGTCTCTAGCGTCGCCTCTACAGGGCTGTTGTGGATTTATGTGGCTCATCTCAAAGGCAATTCAGACTTATTGTTTCCTTACACGGCCGCATTTGCGATGCATCTGGTTCTGCTGGGATGGACGCTTAGTTGTCTTCGTGACCCGGCCAGAACTCTGTGGAAGAGCGGGCCGCTGGTTGTCCTGGAGGGGTGGCTGCTGCTATTCATTCCATTTGTGTTAATCGGCGGGTTTAGTATAACTTCGCTGCTACTGGCGGGAACCGCGCTACCTCTCTGCGGCCTGGCCTTTTGTATATTTTGCTGGATCGAGCCTCGCAGAAATGGCGAGTATTCCGTCAGCCCTCGTCGGTGGATGCGCCAGGCAGTTATCGTACTGGTTATCACAGGTCTGATCGTTGGCCTGCAGGAAATCCGATGAGAGTTGTTGCCTTGCGATCATCAGCAGAGCGAGCTGCTCTCGGCAACACTGGTAGATCGCATCTCTTTGACGCAGATCGGATTGAGGAAGAGGGCGTCGATCTTAATCTTTGTGTTGTTGCTCATGTGAACGAAGTGCTTGCCCAGTGCTCGCTATGGTGGCGAGAAGTTCCGTTATTGGAGACTCATGCGATCGGCGTGATTGGACATTACGCGAGTGTTAGCGATGAAGCGGCTGCGATGCTGCTTGATGCCGCGCTCAGCCACCTTCGCAATCAGTCCTGCACTCTCGCCGTAGGACCGATGGATGGAAATACCTGGCGAAGTTATCGCTTTGTGACTGATCCGTGCTCGGAAATGCCATTCGTGATGGAGCCGACAAACCCTCCGGAGTGGCCGCTACAGTTTGAGCTAGCGGGTTTTTCGAAACTTGCTGACTACTTTTCCACGCTCAATACCTGCCTTGACGTTCAGGATGACCGGGTTGCTGCAACGATGGCGAAAATGGCAGCACGAGGTGTCACTATTCGTATGGCGGAAAAGACCAAGCTTCAATATGAGCTTGGGCGTATTTATCAACTTAGTCGAGCTGCATTTGCTAACAACTTTTTGTATACCCCTATTACCGAACAGGCATTTCGCGCTCAATATGCGAGGGTTCTGCCTCATGTTCGTCCAGAGCTTGTGCTGCTTGCGGAACGCGGCTCCGAGTTGGTCGGATACCTTTTCGCCATACCAGATGTTGCGCAGGCGGTTCGCGGCAAGCCAATCGACACCTTTGTAATTAAGACAGTTGCGATCCTGCCCGATGCGAATCTGCACGGTTTGGGTAGCGTGTTGGTGGCATGCGCACATGAAACCGGAGCACAGATGGGATTTTCGCGCTGTATCCATGCACTGATGCATGAGAGCAATATATCGCGCAAGATCAGCGATCATTACGCGAGTACGATGCGTCGATACACGCTTTATAGTCAGGAAATCGCTCCGTGAACATTGCGAATTTGCTGCTTGAGCATGTGCGAGACCGGGGCAATGCGCCCGCACTCATCGACTCTCGCGGGGGACGAGTGCGTGAGCGCACCATGACCTTCCAAGAGCTGGACTCGGCTACGGTAGAGGTGGCGGAGCAGCTCGCTTCAAGCGGTATCTATCGAGGCGACGGCGTTCTCATTTTGCATCCCATGTCGATTGAACTCTATGTCTTCCTGATAGCTCTGTTCCGCATAGGCGCAGTTGGGATTTTCCTCGATCCATCTGCCGGTCGAGATTACATCAATCATTGTCTGCAGATTTATTTTCCCCGCGCTTTTTTTGGAAGCCCGAAGGCTCAATTTCTGAGACTGGCGACACCTTCTCTACGTAAGGTTTCATCGGCATTTTGTCCGCGGTGGTTTCCTGGAACACGTCGAATTTCGACGGGCCTCAACGAGAGTCGCCAACGCATCATCGCCGACCTTGAGGACACGGCTCCCGCCTTGATCACCTTTACCAGCGGCAGTACTGGCCAGCCAAAGGCAGCTCTGCGAACTCACGGATTTCTGATAGCACAACATCATGCCCTCAAGGAGAGCTTGTCGCCTGAGCCGGGTGTCAAAGACCTGACAACTCTGCCTATTTTGGTGCTGGCGAATCTCGCTTCGGGCGTCACCAGCGTGATTCCCGATGCCGATATGCGATTCCCGGGGAAGGTTAATGCGCGTCCCGTGCTCGACCAGATCGAACGTCATGCGATTGGGAGTACAGCCGCCTCGCCAGCCTTCATCAGCAGGTTGGCTGCCGAGTGCCGACATGCGCACAGGCAGATGCCGCAACTGACACGCGTATTTATGGGCGGAGCGCCGGTATTTCCATCCCATTTGCGGGAGGCCCTGGCCCTATTTCCAAACGCCGAAATTGCGGCCGTCTACGGCTCAACAGAGGCTGAACCGATGGCCGAAGTGTTTCTCTCGCACATTGCGGAGGAGGATTTTCAAGCGATGGAGAAGGGTGCCGGGCTGCTTGCGGGAATTCCTGTCAAGGCAATCACTTTGCGCATTATCCGAGAACAATGGGGCACGCCTGTTCCAGCGCTTCGTGCTTCGGAATTCAATTGCCTTTGTTCAGCCCGGGGAGAAGTCGGTGAAATCGTTGTTTCGGGCGCTCATGTGTTAGGCAGCTATCTAAATAGCGTCGGCGATGCGGAGACAAAGTTCACGGTGGATGATGTCCGGTGGCATCGAACGGGCGACCTCGGATGGCTGGATGCCAAAGGACGGCTGTGGCTGATGGGACGTGCGTCCGCAACAATCCGAGATGGTCACGGAGTTCTATATCCGTTCGTGGCGGAATCTGCGGCAATGCAAGTGGATGGGGTTGATCGCGCAGCTGTGCTGCAAGTAGTAAATCGCCGCATTCTTGCGATCGAGACAAAGCGCACAGAGATACGAGAAACAGTCGCCCGGGCTATGGCATGGGCAAAATTGGATGAGGTTAGAGTGCTGTCGTCGATTCCGATGGATAAACGTCACAACGCCAAGGTGGACTATGTTGCACTGGCTGCGGCTCTATCGAAATCCTGATGGGCGGCACGATTCCAGGTCCACTAGTTGCGTTGCAAACCCTTCGATTTCATCAAGCGGGACCGTGGCCGAAAGAGATGTTTACAACCGCGGGTCGCGGCTCATAACCTGTTGGACGCCGAGCAATTCAACACTCCCGGACTCGCCAAAATAATCGCGCCTTGACGTTGTGCAGGCGCGGTCGGCGGTGCATTGAAGGTCGAAGCCGGTCTAAGACCTCGTGCCGGGATTATTCGAGGAGAAGAACACCAACTATGCAACGACGCGATTTCGTCAAGGCAATGATGGCGGCAACCATAACTGCCAAAGCGGCGGCAGGGCAGGAAGCCGCACCCGTGAAACCGCCAACTCCGGCCACTCCCGCACCGGGGCCAGTACCATGGACGCGCGGACTGAATGCAGCAAAACCGCTGCCCATGACACCGCTTGTTCCCGATGCTATCGCCGAAACGACTACGCAGTACTTCACTGATCAGCAGACAGCGACTTTGCGGCGTCTGAGCGAAGTTCTCATGCCTCCGTCCAAAGGCTATCCGGGAGCGATCGACGCTGGGACACCGGAGTTTCTGGACTTCCTGATAGGTGTTTCGCCGGTTGACCGTCAGCAGATGTACAAGTCGGGTCTGGATCGTCTTGAATCGGATGCAAGGCATAAGTTCGGGGCTTCGTTTGCCACTCTGCAGGCCGGTCAAGTGGACCAATTGCTTCGCCCCTGGCTGCGCGCATGGATGTATGACCACCCGCCAACTGAACCCTTTGAACACTTCATCAATATCGCCCACAGCGACATTCGCACGGCAACAATCAACTCGCAAGCGTGGAGCGACGCGGCAACCGCAAAGGGGCTTAAACCACCCGATATGGATTTGTATTGGTATCCGATCGATCCTGACCTGAATCGTGACGGGGCTGCAACGATGCACAGACCGGGGCCCAGGAAACGGCCCGCATAGCTCGGTCATTGCCACAACAGATCAATAAGATCAGTAGAATCCCGATTCGAAGATCGTTACATGCACGAAGAGTGAACACATCTGAGGAGTTATGGCTGAAGAGACAGTAGATGTACTTATCATAGGGTCGGGACACTCCGGCGGTATGGCCGCAAAGATTCTGACAGAGAAGGGCATCTCGTGCCTGATGCTCAACGCTGGTCCGGTCGCCGACCTTCGCAGGGACACAGAGTTGAAGCCGGCGTACGCGTTGCCCTACCGCGGTTTCAAGCAACCCGGACAGTTAACTCATGTCTTTCAGTCCAACGAGTTCAATGCAAATACATGGGTAGATGAAAAGGAAGTTCCCTACACCTACGATGCGCAACATCCTTATAACTGGGTGCGAGTGCGCTTATTCGGCGGACGGTCACTCTTTTGGTCCCGGCAGTCATTCCGGCTCAGCGACTACGAGTTCAAGGGCAAGACGCATGATGGATTCGGGGACGACTGGCCGATAAGCCTTGCGGACCTTGCCCCGTACTATTCGCGTGTGGAAGCGATATTTCGCGTGCAAGGAAGAGTCGACGGATTACCGCAATACCCGGACGGCAATTTTGTCCTGGATAACTCCCCGTGGTCAGGCTGCATGCAGCGTTTCATTGCCGCGGGAAAGAAGCTGAATGTTCCTGTCTGCAAAGCGCGTAGCGCACTTGGCACTGACGGGTTGGCAAGTTCGGTCAATCTGTTACTTCCAGATGCCTTTGAAACAGGGAAGCTGAAAGCGATTCCAAACGTTGTGGTGCGTGAACTGGGAGTAGATAAGAACACTGGCCGCGTGAACCGTGTACACTTCGTGGATCGCCTGTCGCGCAGGGAAATGTCAGTGAAGGCGCGTGTCGTTGTTCTGGCAGCGGGAACTCTGGAAAGTACGCGACTGTTACTGAATTCGAATATTGCAAACTCCAGCGGCGTGATGGGTCACTATCTCATGGACCAGATCTATCGGCCGGGCATTGCCTGTTCGGTGCCCGAAGCTCGCGACGGAAAGAGCACGCCAGCTTTGATGGGCGGCGGCGCTCTGATTCCTCGTTTTCGAAACATCGACACCAAGGCGAAAGACTTCATTCGCGGCTACGCGCTG
>Ga0206936_1027_pt1 | contig 48504 bp, 48 predicted proteins | sample Alteio_BWOrgHeat_14_FD_152922 | JGI IMG/M metagenome (GOLD analysis project Ga0206936, IMG submission 152922) | Enriched cells from forest soil in Barre Woods Harvard Forest LTER site, Petersham, Massachusetts, United States -... | ecosystem: Environmental > Terrestrial > Soil > Temperate forest >... | reverse complement strand
TTTTTCTCTTTGTTCTTTTATTTTTGATTTGATGAGATTGATGTTCTCCAAAAATTCATCTCTTTTATCATGTTCGCCGATGAAGATATCACCAATCATTTTATTTACATGGAAATTTCCGGTTGTTTGCCATTCGGTTTCTTCGGTTATTAATTTGAGATTTCCGTTTTCGTCAATAGAACCTTTAAAACTTTGTGGCACCCTGCCACCAATTAATATAAAACCTGTTTTGGTTATCCAAACTTCCAGTTCGCCCAGATAGTTTATTATGCCTTCGTATTCCAATGGATAAAATCCTTCTTCCATAGTTGTAACAGCTAAGTTGGTATTGGTGGTATCTGTATAAACAAAACCGTTATCATGTATGGAACCTTTCATTTTTGTGGCATGAGTGGTAAATATTCCACCTTCTTCTTCCCAAACTTTAAACTCTACTTTATTATTACTCATTAAATCAAAGCTTTTGTTGGTGAGTGCCTGGTATTCCTTGTCGTTTTCCTCTAAATAAAGCATTATCTGTATCTCTTGTATGCCATCCATGATGGTTATTCTATGTTTAGTCTTATCTATTTTAGGATAAATAAAGTAGTTCAGGTTGAATATCTTTGTAGATAATTTAGATTCTAATTGCGATAGTGAATGTTTCAATGCAATAATGTCTATTTCTGTATCTATCAGTTCGGGGAGGGTCATTTTAAGTATTAATTCTTAATTTCGAATATATGACTATAAGGATACTGCATTAATATCCCAGTTGCCTTGTTTCTTCTTTGAACAACTCCTTTTAACTCATAATTTCCGTTTACCAAATATGGAAAAGTAACTCTTGCAAATGATTCCTTGCATTCTATTTTTTTTGTGTTACCAATTGGTTTCCCGTTCAATAGCAACGTATCAATAAATGAAATAGTTGAATCATCACCATTTATCATCGGTTCATATAAAGATACGGTATATTGACCTTTAATATATGAGCCATTTGCTTCAATTTCAGGCGTTCTGAAATTACATATATATGAAATCGATGAATTTAAAAGGAAATTAATTGTACTACTAATATTAAGTCTAATATCTGTTAACATCTTTAATAGTGTTAGTGTTTGTTCTTCATGGTTTCCAGTAATTTCATATTTGTTTTCGATAAAAGGATGTGGTTTTATTTTTGGAGAATTAAAAAATGATTTTATTGAATCAAAAATTGAATGGTACATATTCATAATTTTAACTTTATCCGATTCCTTTAAATCAGATAATGTTGTATCTTCAATAAATAATTTATTGAACCTGTTGCAATATTCAAAAAATGAATCAGCCTTGATATAATATGGTTTTGCTTTAATGGAATCAACTATCATTCTAACTGTTAATTCATGAAAATCATCATCTATTTTTGATTGAGAATATTCAGCAAATTGTGAAAATGACTTTATCAATTCCTTATTTTCATTCTTGTGGCAAGAACAAATAATAATCATCCCAAAAACAAATAGTATCTTTTTCATGTTTACAAAACTACTAAATTAATCAATCTCAGCACTAACAATCTTTTCTGAATCATTTTTGATTTCAATTCGATTTATAAATTTAAAACCTTTCCATATTATCATGAATAATAAAAACGCATAAAGTAGTGTATTAAGTATTATGTGATACTCTATATCCATATGGAAAAAATATGTAGGAAAGTGTGGTATAATTCTAATTGAATAAGTATTTTCTATTTTTAGAAACATTAAACTTAATGAAACTATCAACACAATAAAGGAATTAATCCATGACAATTTCCTTTTAATAGAAAATATAAAAAAAATAATGAATGCAATCACCAATCCTGCCATGTATAATAATGCAGTCCAAAGATAATAGTTATTCCTTTCCTCACCATTGACAAAAGGTCCTTTATAATCTTCGAAACCTGTAAAATTTTTAATGCCTTGTTTATAAATAAATTCAGACATAATATCCCATCTTCTCATAAAATTTAAATTAATCAAAGTATATAGCTCAAATAAAAAGGCTGCTAGAAAGATTGAACATAGAAAATGTATCAACATTAATCTCCAATTGAATTTGCTTATTATCTTTTTCATCCCCGCTAAACTACCAAAATAATCTCACCCGCAACAAACTATCTTCGATGTTAATTAGTTAATACAACATATAATCCTTAAGATTACCCCCTAATTTTAACCTATTCTTTTATTAATTTAACTGCAAAACCAACAAACCATGAAAATAAAACTGATAATTATCATTTGCGATTGCAACAATTTCAAGCATTATTATAAGGTAGTATATATTAATGACAGGGATGAATATATCAGGTTATATAATCTTGTTGTTGGGTTGGGAGGATATTCTACTGCTATGGATTTAAAGGGTGGTTTTGTTCTTACCATCTATGAACCTAAGCTTAAAAAGGCATTAAGATTGATTTGGGAAGCGAAGATTCATGAAGCATTTGATATAAAGGCAGGTGATTTGTATAAAATGCCTGTTTGTGCAGGTAATCCCGTCTATCAGGCATTGTTCACAGCTATTTTATTTGAGATTTTGATTGCACTGTGTGGCAAAGGAACCAGAAAGGAAATTGCTGAAATTCATAACATGTCGGAAGAATCATTAAAAAAGCTGATTACGGAGGTATATAGAATCGTTAATTTGAATCATAAGGATAGATATTCTAAAATTGATGACAGAGATGTACTCAAGCAATTAATGATTGAATACAAAATATTTGTTGATTCGTCCTGCATTACCTGTAAACGCTCTTTTTAAAATCTATCAATAAAAAATCTTTACCCATTGATGGGGAAAATGAAAAATAAAGGGGTTTTGTTATTTTGCCCCGATGGCAAAGTTCTCATTTTCTTTAAGTAATCATAAATCAATCTCCAAAAGAGTGGGAACAATCTCTTTTTTGAGGTTTATTTTGTCAATTATCGGTTTCACTTTGCCATTTTCTTATATAAGAAAATCATTTCCTTATATAAGTTTTTCATTTTCTTATATAAGAAAACCATTTTCTTATACAAGTTTTTCATTTTCTTATATAAGAAAACCATTTTCTTATACAAGTTTTTCATTTTCTTATATAAGAAAACCATTTTCTTATACAAGTTTTCCATTTTCTTATATAAGAAAACCATTTTCTTATATAAGAAAACCACTTTCTTGTATAAGGAAATCGGCATCTTTTATCAATCTCATCGTAAATCAAACAAAAAATACGATAAAATTAAGAACTTCACAGCTCCGGGGATACCTTATCCGGATATTCGTTGTCGGGACGACAATCGCAGGTGTGGGAGGAATAGTATTAACGAGAAAATCAATATCAATATGAAAGATGATGTTTTAATCTTAATTGGATATAGTCAACATTCAGACGATGAGATAATGCTTGATGCATTAAGACAAGTCGCCTTTATGACGGGGAACGGAGTGTATCCTACACCCCCGGTGCTAATGACTGCTTTTCAACCGATTTTGAACGCCTTTACTGTAGCAGTTGCTAATGCCTCGATGGGAGGTGTTGGTTTAACTTCAATAAAGAACGACAAAAGGGTTTTATTGGAAGCAGCAATGGTATCAAACGGAGGCTATGTTCAAATTACATGTGGTAACGACAGAACTAAAGCTATCAGCTCGGGTTATTATCTTGGCAGTACAAATACTGCAAAGGTTGGTCCGTTGGCAAAGATTGCCTTAATCAAATTTTCTGATGGGTTAAATCCCGGTCAGACAAAGATGAAGGCAAAAAAGCCAAAAAATGCCAATAGCATGATTTGGATGTACACTCAAGGCACTGGTCCATCAGCAATTTGGATCACTGTCACAAGTTCGAGAGGTACTTTCACCGTGAGAGACTTAATCTCCGGACAACCTTTGAGGGCAAAATCTGCCGGACAAGGAGCGTCTGAAGAAATAGTTTGGAGCGATGAATTTACTTTTCCAATGGTGAGATAGATTCTAAATCTAAAGCTGGGAAATCGGAGGTACGGGGAGTCATACTTCCGATTTTTTTTTGTGATGTATTTCATCATAAGTCAATTATCGGAAATAACTTAAATTTGTTAAAATCAGGAAATAGTTACTTATTAATCAATAATAATTGTTTAGTTTTGTGCGCTGAATCAAATCCATTGTATGCGCAATAAAATAATCATCATTTCCTTTTTTCTTTTTAGTTGTATCAAAATAAGTGCAGCAGTAACCCCTGATGCTGTTTTCTCTAAGAAATATTCTGTACAGAGCCTGGCAGTTGATTCGATAAAAAAAAGTTTACTTGATAATAATTTTGCTAATGATAAGGTTATATTAGAATTCATAAATCTTGAAAAGCAGGCATCGGATAAAGGAGATAAGCAATTAAAATACCTGTTCAAGATATCTGAATATAAATTCAGATTAGAGAATAATCTTTATGATAAAGATTTCGAGAATAGCATTATTCAATTAATAAACGATGCTGACGAAAATAAATTTCCGGAATTAAAAGCAGATGCATTACAGATAATGGCTAAATATTACTGGAGTATTAAAAACTATGCCTCCGGTCTTGAAAATTTTATATATGCTTATGCCATTTATTCGGATTTTACATTAAATGATTTTCCGCATAAAGCTGAATATCTGGGTGAATATGGAGGAAAGTATTATTATTTCAGAGATTTTGCAACAGCGAAAAAATACTTTCTTGAATTATATCAATTAATTCCAAATGAAAGTCATGGAAAATTGATTTCACAAATAAATACGCTTGGATTATGTTATAGCAATATCCATGAATATGATTCAGCAAGATATTATTTTCATATAGCCCAGGATGCGGCAATAAACAATAATAACCAATCATGGGTAGGAATAATAACAGGTAATCTTGCCAACATATATTTTCAGCAAAAGAATTACGATGAAGCAATTCCATTGTTGGAAAAGAACATAGAATTAAGCATGAAAAATCATGTTTTGATGGATGCTGCATTATCATTTAGTCAATTGGGTGAGATTTACCTGATTAAGCATGATTATAAAAAGGCATTGGAACTGGAACTACAGGCTTATGATATTGTTAAAAAGAAAGCAGCATTTAATAAAATAGAACTTACTTCAAGAATATATCCTAGTCTAGGAAAAGCTTATGCAGCAAATGGAAATACTGTATTAGCATATGCTTATTTAGATTCTGGAACAGTTGCCAGAGATACTTTAGAAAATCAACATAACATACTTTATGTATCTGGTGTGCAACATAAAATAGATGTGGAAAAACATAAAGCCGAACTTCAAAAAACAGAATCAGAAATTTTACATCAAAAACATTTCCGTAATAGTTTCATTGTCGGCTTTGCAATTGTTCTTCTTTTCTCCATAGTTTTCTTTATGCAACGAAACAGGATTTCAAAAGAAAAGAAACGCAGTGATGAATTGCTGCTAAATATTCTACCATTAGAAGTAGCGGATGAAATAAAAGAAACTGGTACTGCCAAGGCAAAGAATTATAATCTCGTAACGGTGATGTTTACTGATTTTAAAGACTTTACGAATATAGGAGAGAAGATGAGTCCTGAACAATTAGTGTCTGAGATACATCATTGTTTTTCTACTTTTGATAACATCATTCATAAACATGGAATAGAAAAAATTAAAACTATCGGAGATGCATATATGTGTGCAGGTGGGATACCATTAAAGAATAATACACATCCTGAAGATATTGTAAACGCAGCAATTGAGATAAGAGATTTTATGGAGAATCATAAGAAAGAGAAAATTGCCAGAGGTGAAACTCCTTTTGAAATAAGGATTGGAATAAATACTGGTCCTGTTGTAGCAGGAATTGTCGGGTTAAAGAAATTTGCTTATGATATTTGGGGAGATACGGTAAATCTTGCTGCTCGAATGGAAGAGAGTGGGATGGTAGGTAAAATAAATATTTCAGGTTCTACCTGTGAATTAGTAAAAGATAAATTCATTTGCACTTACCGAGGTAAAGTTCAGGCAAAGAACAAAGGAGAAGTGGATATGTACTTTGTAGAACCGAAAGTTTAATTTAAAACTTCAGAGTCTCTTTATTATCCTTGATTCGCTTTCTTTTCTAACTTTGTTAGTTTTCTATCAATAGAAAAGAGATAAATAAATATTCCGATAAGGATAATAGTAAGCACTGCAATCACAACATACATCTTACCCGAGCTCATAACTGTTTCATCTAATGAAGATGATTCAGCAGCAGGTTGAGCATAGATAGAAACGGAAATTAAAAGGAAAGTTATTGAAGCGATAATTTTTTTGATATATTTCATTTTGATAATTTATTATTTGCAATTCATAATTTATAATTCATTTCAACTTTACCAATTTGCAGAATTAAAATGCTTAGTGAGCTTATTAATACGAACCAAAATGGTCATAATCCACAATGATAATAAACACCATCCGATAACTGCTGGATAAAAAACCATTCTCATTGTACTATCCAAATCATATTTATTAAAACCAGGGTTTCCTCCATTACCAGGATGCAAGGAACTATTCATTCTCGGGAAAATAATCAGAAATACTACCAACATGGTGAATGCAATGATACTATAAACGGCAGAGATTCTTGCCCTCTTCTGTTCTCCATCAACAGAATTTCGAAGAATCAGGTAAGCGAAATAAATCAATAATGTAACTGCAGCACCATTTACTTTCACATCATTAACCCACCATCCTCCCCATGTAAACCTTGCCCAGATACTTCCTGTAATCAAACCTAAAACACCGAATAAAATACCTGTCTTTGCAGCTTCCACAGCAATGGTATCATCCTTTAAATTAAATCCTCTCAGATATTTAATACTATAAACAAGTGAAACGGAAATAATCAAAATCATTGCAAACCACATAGGCACATGGAAATATAAATTACGAATGGACTCATATAAAATGTTTCTATTCGGGAAATGAAGTCCCGGTGCTTTCGCAACTTTATATGAATCAGGACATTTTGTTTTGCTTAGAGATAAAGTTGTAATACTATCAGCATTTGCACTATTAATTTTTATCGCTTCATCATAAATTACATTTCCATCTTTATCGTTATTTATCATCACATCAACAAAAGCAGGTTTCTTGTCAGGATAAACCAGGTAAGGTAAAATAAAACTTGCCTGCATTTCAGAATTGCTTTTCACATTAAATGTCAATGCGCAATCAAGATATTTCAAACTATCATTCTTAATCCAAACTTTTATTGAATTACTTTCATCTTTAAAATGCGAATTATATCCTTTTAATTTAACAGTGATGGTATCTCCGGTTTTTCCTTCATCAGGAGTAACGGTTATTAACCCCGGACTCAAAGGAATTATCAATCCCATTATTAAAGTATATGTAAGGAACACTACACAAACTATTTTCCACCAGTTTTTTTTCATAAATTTTATTTAACCATTAATTTTTTGCAGCATTCCTAATTCCTAATTCGTAATTCCTAATTGGGTTTTATTCATTGCGCCAAAGATACGGAAATAATATATAAGCAAGGGCGATAACTATCACATTCAAAGCAATTAAAATCGTGATATATTGATAGTTTACCGAAACATCCAAACCATCAATGGCATTCTTAGAGAATTTAATGATGGTCATAATTAAAGGTATCAGAACAGGGAAACTAAGTATCGCCATTAAGGTAACATTATGATTTGCTTTGGAAGCAATTGCAGAAACCATACTCATTACTGATGAAAACCCGAAACTACCAAGTATCAAGGAGAGAATAAACATAGGCATATCCTGAATAATGTTTCCAAGAAAGAGCACATAAAAGAAAAGATTGATAAGGGCTAACAGTAACATCAGAAATAAATTATAAATAATTTTGGACAATATTACTGCTTGCGGACTAACAATGGAATAATAATACAATTGTAACCCACGACTATCAGATAAAAAGCTCTTTGCAATAGCATTTACTGCAGCAAACAACATTATTATCCAAAAAAGAGCAACATATACGGGAGGATCCATTATCTTCTTGAAGGATAAGTAACAAATGAATACTGTCGAGATAACATATAGTAGTAAACCTGCGAAAGCATACTTCTGTCTTATCTCTAAAGCTAATTCTTTTTGTACTAAATATCTTACTTCTTTAAACAGCATTCTTAATTTTTAATGAGGCTGCAAAGTTAAGAATGTTAAATGATTATGGAAATGACCTTTTTTTTACTAAATTTGCATCGTAATTTTAATAATAATACTATGAAACCCATTTGTTTAATTTTATCTATCCTTGCAATCTCTTCTTTGGGATTTGCACAAAATAAATCGAAAAATTTCTACGACTTTAAAGTGAAAACCATTGATGGGAAGGAATTCTCCTTCTCTGAATTGAAAGGAAAAAAGGTAATGATAGTAAATACCGCTTCCGAATGTGGTTTTACTCCTCAATACGAAGACCTCGAAAATCTTTACAAACAATATGGCGGAGATAAATTTGTAATACTTGGCTTCCCGGCTAATAACTTTGGTGCACAGGAACCCGGTAAAGATGAAGAAATCAAAGCATTTTGCTCAAAGAATTATGGAGTTACGTTTCCTATGTTCTCAAAGATATCTGTTAAGGGTGATGATGAGGCAGAACTTTATAAATGGCTCACCAAAAAGACAATGAATGGTGTATCTGATGCCAGTGTTAAGTGGAATTTTACCAAGTTCCTCATTGATGAAAATGGCAAATGGTTCGCTTGTTATGCTTCACCTATAAAACCTACCAACGATGAAATAATTTACTGGATAAAGGGAGGAAAATAATGTAACCTCCATCATAAACCCTTTTTTTAACCTCAACTTAATAACCATCAATCATATTTTTATACCATGAACAAATTAGACATTCTTGTATTTGCTATACATCCTGATGATGCCGAATTGGGTTGTGGTGGCACCATCCTTAAACACGTTTCACTTGGCAAAAAAGTTGGCATCATTGATCTTACCAGAGGCGAATTAGGAACTAGAGGAACCCCTGAAATAAGAGAACAGGAATCAGTTATCGCAACAAAGCTAATGGGTATCCATGTTCGTGAACGTCTTTCATTACCCGATGGATTCTTTGAAATAAATAAAGAAAACAGTTTGCAATTAGTTAAAATGATAAGGAAATACCAACCCGAAATCATTCTTGCTAATGCAGTTGCAGATCGTCATCCTGATCATGGAAAGGGAGCTACTCTTGTTTCCGAAAGTTGTTTTCTTTCCGGGCTCATCAAGGTTGAAACAACTGGAGATGATAGTAAGCCACAACATGCATGGAGACCCAAAGCTGTTTATAATTATATCCAGGACAGGTATGCCCATCCCAATTTTGTGATTGACATTACCGATTTCATGGAGAAGAAGTTAGAGGTTATAAAAGCCTATCGCTCCCAAGTCTATGACCCAAATTCCAAAGAGCCTGAAACTCCTATTTCAACAGAAGAGTTTCTGGATTTTCTGTATGCACGTGCCCGTGATTTAGGAAGAATCATCAATGTTAAGTATGCTGAAGGATTTACTGTCGAGCGAACAATTGGTGTAAACTCCCTCTTTGATATTTACTAAGAATTTTCTTCTATCCGATTTATTTTTCGTACTTTTATCGCCTCAATAATATAATTGATGCGCATAAAACTGCTTTTCCTTTCCTTATTTTTATTCACTTCTTCTTTTATCCACGGGCAGATATGGAGAAAATCATTTAACAATCTGCAGGAAGCATTAGCCGAACCTCAGAATGTTTATAAACTTTCATTGGGTCATCAGGGACTCAAGGAATTATCTCCCGATATTGGTAAACTCATTAACCTCGAAGTCCTGGATTTAAATAACAACGACCTCAAAACATTACCAAAAGAAATCGGTAACCTGAAACGTTTGAAAAAACTTAATGTCTTTAAAAACAAATTAGAATCAGTTCCTTCCGAAATTGGTAATCTCGACAGTCTTCAGGAATTAATATTAAGCAGCAATAGGTTACATTTCATCCCAAATGAAATCGGCAACCTGCATGCACTAAAAATTCTTTCGTTGAAATATAACCGTCTCGACAGTCTCCCTTCCGAGATTGGTGACCTTTCCAAACTCGAGGAATTAGATATCATGTATAACAATCTCACAAGTTTACCACGTCACATCGGACGATTAGCAAAACTTGAATTATGCCACATGGAGAACAATGAAATAACATCATTGCCTCGCGAAATAGGTGGATGGATAAGCATCCGATTCTTATACATCGGCAAGAATGCTTTGGATAAACTCCCCGATGAAATCGGTCTCCTCACCACACTCACCGAACTCGATATTGCCCATAGTGGAGTACTTCTGCAGGTGCCTGCCTCCATTGCGAGGCTTCATAAATTAGAAATTCTTTACATCGATTCCTACACATCGCTGCCGACCAATTCAAATACCATCAATCCTCGGTTGGAGGTAATTGTGAGGCAATAATTCGATTTTGTTCTTTAGTGGAAAATGTAATCAGGCATAATCCTGAACTTCACTAAGCAATTTATTTACAATAAAAGCAAAGTAATGTGCCCTTTGGCAACAATAATTTTTAATAATTCGGGCGTAATTTCCGGGAGTTCATACTTTTTCTCATCTTTATCTACTTCATGCTTTGTGTTATGCTCGGTGGAAACCAAAACATGATATTCAATATCATTGCCCAGAAAAGTTATCTGAAAATAATTAATTCCGTTTTTATGGTTGATTCTATAACATTGCTGAAAATCCGTATCATTAATAATTTCAATGTTATGTCCCGAAGCAGCAATCTCATTCAAAAGCTCCAGCATTGTTGGTCGGATGATTTTATCCAATAACACCAGAAATTCGGCATTGAACATTTGCTGTTTCTTTTTTGCCATTTTATTTTATCCGGATTATCAATTATTAATGGAATATCCCCTTTCGGAGAAAGGTTTTTATTTAAAATAGGAACAAATTAAAATTAATAATCTATGCCCTCGGTTTATACCAGTTGAAAGGTAAAACTGACATGACTTGCATGTGTGGCATCTAGATTGGTAGCCACCCAGTTATGCTGCGATAAATCCCATTCTCCTCCAAAAGGGTCAACCAAAGCAGGGACTCCATCATGAAAAGTAACAAACTTCACAGCAGCATGTTTCCTGTCATAAGATGTTCCGATATTTACAGATGCGCCAACTATGGTTACTAAAACATGGTCGCCTGGCTTAAATGTTTTTGTTCGGAGATATTCGGTTATTGAAACAGGAATTCCTTTTTCAAAACCTTGAGTTACATATTGATGAATCAAATCCAAAGGAAACCATGAATCTGTCAATGCTTTTCCGGCAACACGGTCAGGATTGGTGGAATTTAAAACCTTGGCATAACCTAAATTCTGATCCATCACTCCTGCACAAATTCCAAGCTGTGCAATAATATCGGCTGAATTTCCGGTAATTTCCGACATTACGGTATGCTGACTGCTGCTCGAATCTATCAATTGATTATAATAAACCCTTACATTTGCCTCAATTGCAGTCAGGGAAACATAATCGTGCATTACATCAGCCATTGATTTAACGCAATTTGATTTTTCGACCTCCATTCCATGATAAAAACGTGTAACAGTAAGCCCGAAAATTAACTTAAATTCATCAGAAGTGGAAGGATAACCAGCAAGGATAACATCATTTTTAAATCCGGTTAATTTCGACTGCATCTGATCAAAATAATCAACTTTGATACCTGTAAAAACACCTTGCGATGTCCTGTCTCCGGTTTGGAGACCGGCAGTAATCATAAGCGCCGTATGCACCGCCTCATAATTAGTGTACATCGTCATCTGGATAAGTCCATCACCTTTGCGTGCAAAACATATATCCCTGTGTCGAACAGAAATATTTATTCCGTTTCTGATAATTAAAGTCATTGGATCCCAAAACATGTTATCGCTTCCTTGAAAATTCATATCTTTTATTTTATTTTTTGTTATTATTACATATAAGAGGTGCGAATATAGAATCTTTAATCGGTCTTTGAACTACAAACACATGATTTAGATGAAATAAATATTTATAAGGATATGATTTTTCATGACTTTTGGATGATAAATCCTGTTCAAACAAGATGAAAACGCCCTGTTTCCAACCTGTATGATAATAGGTGACCCAAAAACTGTAGTCCTGACCATCCCTATTATAATAATGCCGCCCAAAACTGTAGTCTTGACCATCCCTATTATAATAGGAGTGCTCCAGACTGTTGTCGGAGGCATCCCTATTCCAATAGTTGCCCTCCATACTGTTGTCGTGAGCATCCCTATTATAATAGGAACCCTCAAGACTGTTGTTTGAGGCTCTCCTATTATAATAGGTGCCACAAAACCTGATTTTTCGGTTTCCTTAGTGTAAAAGGTGGTCTAAATTAAACCTGACAGGTGCGCTTTTCAGCTCCTGTAAGGTTTATGGCAATATCAATTTACCAAGAAATGCCCATAAATAAATTCCACTTATCCCACCGAAAAGTCCTGAAACAAGGAATGTTAATCGTTGCTCTTTAGGGATAAACTTAAAAACTACAGTTGCTAAGATTATTAATCCTATGCTTCCTGAAAGGACAGGATATAGAAAGGGGCTCCATCCAAATAAAATACTTACGTGATGATCATTCAATCTGCTGAAACCGAACTTATAAATAATCATCCCAATTAATCCGCAAACCAACATAAATGAAGACCTCAACCAAAAAAGGCTTTTAAAGATTAATCCCCATTGCCAGAATGATAATGAAGATTTGTCTTTATATCGCCTTCTGAATATAATGAGTAAAATAAACCCGATTGTTCCGATAAGAACAGGAGTTAATATTGATACACTGGTAATAAAATTACCTTTATGAATTATTTTATTAAACCCATCTACTGCCGCATTATATTTTTCTTTTTCAGGGAAGTCCTGATTATTTTTCATTTCCTCAGAATATCTTGCTCTGATAGATTGCATGGTATCATAAAATGGTGTCATTTCTTTGTTCAAGCATGGATAACTTACATAAGCATAATGTATCTTCGTATTATATCCTAAACTTCTTACGGCGAAATATCCACCAAGGCAATAAGTCATTGTTCCGATAATGGTCATTGCAATAAATGTGAGATACAACCCTAAAAATAGTTTTGGTTTGAAGGTGATGGGGAGGATTGGTTTTGGGGGCATTTTTTGGTTATATTATTATAGTAGAGGGGATTGAATTAATTATTTTTGATAACTGTATTAACTTTAAAATTTACATTAAAGTCATTATCAATTTTTGGAACCAAATACCATTTTGCAACAGGAAAAAGCGGTTTACACCCACCTATCTGATGGATTTCTAATAAAAAATTATAAACCTTTAAACTTTCATCCTTTGTTAAAAAACCTTCTATTATTGGTGGCTTGCATCCACTTGTACCAGCGCTTATTCCTAATAAAGTAAATTTTTCAAAGTCAATTTTTGGAAAGAACCAATTAATACAACACTCATTGAACTCTTTTTGAGTTCTTATTACACATTCCTTTTTACATATTCCACCACCACAATCCATATTTATTTCGATACATTCAATTGTATCCTTTCTTTTAAGGCTATCCATTTGAGCATAACTCATATTGATAGAAAATAATCCTGCAATAAAATATATGAAGATTATTCTTTTCATCAGATTAAAACTAATCTCTGTGCAAACCTATCTCCTCCGTGACCTCTGTGTTAAAAAGATTAAGCAGCATGAATATCTAATTTCTTCATCAGTTTATACTCTTCCTTATTATTTTGTTTTTCTTCCTCAATATCAAAATCGTTCTGTAATCCCAACCAAAATTTAGGTGAATTACTAAAATAATGACCTAATCTTATTGCAGTATTAGCAGTAATTCCTCTATTGCCTTCAACAATTTCAAAAATCCTTGATTGCGGAATTCCAGTGGCTTTACAAAGTTGAACTTGTCTTATTTTTAAAGGAACCAGAAATTCTTTTAAAAGAACTTCGCCGGGGTGAATGTTTTTTATTTTTTTCATTTGATAATTTAATATTTATACTAAACGATTAACCATTAACGCTTTCCGTTTCCCGATTCACCACCCGTCCGGGATAAACCTTCAGCGCCTCATCCAGACAAATCATTGCTTTTTTAAGGTCATCAATTTTAAGAACATAAGCTATCCGCACTTCATTGATTCCGGCGCCTTCGGTAGAATAAAAACCTGTGGCAGGGGCAAGCATCACGGTTTCGTTATCATGATTATAATGCTCCAGCAACCATTGGCAAAACTTATCGGCATCATCAATCGGAAGCCGCGCAATGCAATAAAAAGCGCCATTGGGCTTGGGGCAGAAAACCCCCGTCATATTATTCAGTTCCTCCACCACAAAATTGCGGCGGGCAACATATTCTTTCTTTACATTTTCAAAATATTCGGGAGGCGTATCAATGGCTGCCTCTGCCCCAACCTGCCCGAAAGTAGGCGGACTCAAACGTGCCTGTGCAAATTTCAATGCCGATGCCATCACCTCTTTATTTTTGGAGATGAGAGCACCAATTCTTGCCCCACAAGCAGAATATCGCTTGGAAATAGAATCCAGCAACACCACATTTTGGTCAATGCCAGTCAGATGCATCACCGATACATATTCGTTATCATCATAGCAAAACTCCCTGTAAACCTCATCCGAAAGCCACCAAAGGTCATGCTTCAAAACGAAAGTTTTCAATGCCTCCAGTTCCTTTCGAGAATATAAATGCCCGGTAGGATTGCTTGGATTGCAAATCATTACCGCCTTTGTTTTTGGGGTGATGGCTTTCTCAAATTCCTCAATGGAAGGCAGGGCAAAACCGCTTTCAATGCTTGATTTAATAGGTTTAACCGTTATTCCGGCATAGCACGAAAAACCATTATAATTAGCATAAAAAGGCTCCGGAATAATGATTTCATCACCCGGATTCAGGCAGCTCATCACAGCAATCAGGATAGCCTCCGAACCACCTGTGGTAACGATAATATCCTCCAAATCAAGGCTGATGTTATATCTTTTATAATAGGTCAAAAGTTTTTTCCTATACGATTCAATTCCCGCCGAATTACTATATTCTATCACCTTTAAAGGGAAATTCTTAACCGCATCCAGCATAATCTGTGGCGATTCAATATCCGGCTGCCCGATATTTAAATGGTAAACTTTCCTACCTTCTTTTTTTGCTTTATCGGCATAAGGAACCAGCTTCCTGATAGGCGAAGCAGGCATTTCAACGGCTTTATTTGATATTTCAGGCATTTTAAACGCGTTTTAAATTAAGAATTGGGCGGCAAAGTTAGGGATTTTTGATTATTTCTCAGAATAATCAACATAACCCGTAAACCGAAGGATTTTGACAGGGGTTTTAGAATTAGAGTAAACAATGATTTCTTTGGCTTGGTCTCCGCCCTCCTCTTCCGATATAAAAGTAATGGTAATAGCGGAACTTTCACCCTTATTTATTGGCTTATGCGACCATTTTGGAATAGTACAATCACATCCCGAGGAGGCATCAGTAATTAGTAAGGGCTTGTTTCCGGTATTGGTAAATTTAAAGTTGTAAACTACGGTATCTCCTCTTCTTATGTTGCCGAAATCATGCAATTCTGTTTCAAAACTGATTTCAGGGGCATCAGAAACTTTATTAATAGAATCTGTCTGGGCAGATAAATCAGACATAAAAAACAGAAGCAACCCCATTATGAGATTGCTTCTGTATGTTTTTAACTTATTAAAATCAGGCATTAAGCCTTAGATTTTATTAAGAATTAATGACCTGCTGGTGCAGCTGGAGTTTTTGGAGCTTCAACAGTACCTTTTAAGTGAAGAACTTTTTGACCACCTTTTGCATTAGAAGTAATGGTGATGGTTTTGTCCTGAACGCCCATTTTGCCGGTAGAATTGAAAGTTACTTCAATTGTTGATTTTTCACCTTTCTTAATAGGATCTTTAGCAAATTTAGGTTGAGTGCAACCACATGAGCCATGAGCTTCAGTGATAATCAAAGGTTGTTTACCAGCATTCATAAATGCAAAGGATTTGTGAACTGTATCACCTTGAGTGATAGTTCCAAAGTTAACTTCTTCAACATCGAATTTAAAAACTGCTGAATCTTCAGCACTAACTGCTGTCTGTGTTGCTGCTGGTTTTGCACCTGCTGGCGATTGCGCCTTGGTTGTTATCGCGATAAGAGAAAACATACCGATTACAATAATTACTTTTTTCATTTTTTTAATTTAATTTTAATTTAAGATTTATTTATTATTTAGACTTCATTGAATTTTCAAATGGGGCTCCCTCATCTTTTCTTAATGGCATAGTTGATGTAGGATTCTCACCCTCAACAACACCATGAATAGTTAAGATTTTGCTTGGGTCTTTAGCATTAGAAGTAACAGTAACTGTTTTAGTAAATGCTCCGATTCTTTTAGTATCATAAGTAGCTTTTATAGCACTGGTCTCTCCTGGTTTGATAGGATCTTTAGGCCATTCAGGTACAGTACAACCGCAAGAGCCTTTAGCATTAGAGATAATTAAAGGCGTTTTACCCGTGTTTGTGAATTTAAATTCGCAAGTACCGTTATCACCTTGTTTGATTGTGCCAAAATCATGATTATCTGATGCAAAGGTCATAATCGGGGCGTCAGCATCATTAGACGATGTATTGACAGGAGTTTGCTGGGCATTACTATTTAGACTCCAGGTTGTTATTAGTGCACAGATGTAAATTAGCTTTTTCATTTTTTTATAGTTATATTTTAAAGTATATGTGGTCAGACTTTTAATTGCGATGTAAAATTAGGAAAGATCTAATGAAGTTTCAATGAAAATAATAAATTGAAGTAAAATTCTTTTTTGATCCTTGCTTTTAATACATGTAAAATGTATAAAAAATATTCAGATTAAAATTTCTGGATAAACTATTTAAGGAACTAGATATAATAAGGGGAGGAGTAAATAATAAAGGAATTTCTTGAATTATTAATCTTTTGATATGAAAAGCAAAGTGTTTTTAAGCATTTTTAACTTTGAAATTATCTCTTTTCCTGAAAAGATAGAGAAATATAATAAGGCAAGTTAACATTTTTTTGAAGAGTTTTATCCTGATTATTCTCTTATTCGCATCTGTCGTGAGCTTTCTTTGCGGTATTTTTAGCTCTTTCTAAACTTGGAAACCCTACACAACTCATAGAATCTCCTTTAAAAACAAGTTTTTGAGTTGTTACCCCATTTGCAATAATTTTTACTATTGAAACTTCGGATCCACTTGAATTATCATTTTCAATTAGAATAACGATGCTATTATTATCATCAATTTTCAAAACCTGAGAATTTATTGTTGGAGGCGTAACAGGTACTCCCTCAAGTTCATAATTCACTTTTATAGGATTATTTATCGCTAAATCATTATCCGAAAAGTTACCAGCAATCATTTCATTGGCGGTTTGTGCCTTTCCATAAAGAATGCTGCAAAGAGAAAAAAACAGAATCAATGAAATCTTTTTTCCAGATAAAAAAGAGTGATGAATTTTAAACCCTGCTTTTACCCCTAAGGAAAGAATGATTAAGTAAGTTACTGCTAAAAGTACAATTATTAAATTTTCCATAACATTAAATTATTTATTGATTTAGATATATTTTTATAAACAGATACATTAGTTTATTTTGTTAATGCAAAAATAGGGGATGTAAAATGTTTAAAATTGCAAATAACCCTCTGTACATTCAATTGTAAGAATTTTAAGTAATTAGGATGGCAAATTAATTTCGGATAAGATAAGTAGTTAACTATTGAAACATCTGCAAATTTAATGGTTTTAGTACCTTAGGCATAGTAAATTCTATTTTGTAAAAACACTTTATCTCCTGTAAGAAATCAATGTTTGTTTGATAAAAGCACCAAATTTGACATAATTGCGGATAAACTGCCATTCAAATAAGATAGGATGGTAATTTATTTGTAAATTTGCAAACTCAAATTACAATAAAAATTTAATAAAAAATTATGGCTTTTGATATCAATATGATCATGAAAGTGTATTCAGAAATGGGTAATAACATTTCTGAGGCACGCAAGGTGGTAGGACGTCCACTTACTTTAACTGAGAAAATCCTTTATTCTCATCTTACTTCAGGAAAACCTGCCGAAGAGTACAAACGTGGTGGTTCTTATGTGGAATTTAACCCAGACCGTGTGGCAATGCAAGATGCTACCGCACAGATGGCTTTGTTGCAGTTTATGCAGGCGGGGAGAGCGAAAGTGGCTGTGCCTTCTACCGTTCATTGCGACCATTTGATTCAGGCAAAGGTTGGGGCAAAGGATGATTTGGCTACAGCTAAGGATGTGAATAAGGAGGTTTATGATTTCCTTTCTTCTGTGTCGAATAAGTATGGAATTGGTTTCTGGAAGCCGGGAGCGGGGATTATTCACCAGGTTATTTTGGAGCAATATGCTTTCCCTGGTGGGATGATGATTGGCACTGATTCACATACTGTTAATGCTGGTGGTTTGGGCATGGTTGCTATAGGTGTTGGTGGTGCTGATGCTTGTGATGTTATGGCTGGTTTGCCTTGGGAATTGAAGTTTCCGAAGTTGATTGGGGTTAAATTAACAGGTAAAATATCAGGATGGACTTCTGCGAAAGATGTCATTTTGAAGGTTGCAGGAATCCTTACCGTGAAAGGCGGAACGGGTGCTATCCTTGAATATTTTGGCGAAGGAGCAACTTCATTGAGTTGTACAGGCAAGGGAACTATTTGTAATATGGGTGCGGAGATTGGGGCAACGACTTCTATCTTTGGATATGATGCGAAGATGGCTGATTATTTGAAATCGACTGACAGAACTGATATTGCTCAATTGGCTGATGGAGTTGCTGCTCATCTGACCGGAGATCCTGAAGTTTATGCTAATCCTGAAAAGTATTTTGACCAGGTTATTGAGATTAATCTTTCTGAATTGGAACCGCATATTAATGGTCCTTTTACTCCTGATTTAGCTTGGCCTCTGTCTAAATTTGCTGCTGCTGTGAAGGAAAATGGTTGGCCCCGATATTTTGAAGTTGGCTTGATAGGTTCTTGCACGAATTCATCTTATGAAGACCTTACCCGCTCGGCTTCTATTGCCAAATTTGCCATTAAAAATAATTTGAAAGCTAAGACTGAATTTACTATCACTCCCGGTTCGGAGCAGGTTCGATATACTACGGAGCGTGATGGTTTGCTTCCTGAATTTGAACAGATTGGTGGAGTTGTTCTTGCGAATGCTTGCGGTCCTTGTATTGGTCAATGGGCAAGGCATCGGACGGGTACTGACCCTAAAAATTCTATCATCACTTCTTACAACAGAAATTTTGCCAAGCGTAATGATGGTGACCCAAATACTCATGCCTTTGTTGCTTCGCCTGAATTGGTTACTGCTATGGTTTTATCGGGTGATCTTTGTTTTAATCCGATGACTGATTATCTGACAAATGAAAAAGGAGAGAAAATAAAGTTAGAGGAACCTCAAGGAATTGAGTTGCCATTAAAAGGTTTTGCGGTGGAGGATGCTGGTTTTCAGGCACCGGCTGAAGATGGTAGTGGTGTAAATATTAAAGTTGCTCCTGATTCTGATCGATTACAATTACTTGATCCTTTTAAGGCTTGGGAGGGGACTGATTTATATGGTTTGAAATTATTGATTAAAGCTAAGGGTAAATGCACTACCGATCATATTTCGATGGCTGGTCCTTGGTTGAAATATAGGGGGCATTTGGATAATATATCTAACAATATGCTTATTGGGGCTGTTAATGCCTTCAATGAAAAGACTAATTCGGTGAAGAATCAATTGACTGCTGAATTTGGTGAGGTTCCTGCTGTGCAACGTGCTTATAAGGCTGCTAATATTGGGAGTATTGTGGTAGGCGATGAAAATTATGGAGAAGGTTCTTCCCGTGAACATGCAGCTATGGAACCACGTTTTCTTGGTGTTAGGGCGGTGCTTGTGAAGTCTTTTGCTCGTATTCATGAGACCAATTTGAAGAAACAGGGGATGCTTGCTCTTACTTTTGCTGATAAGGCGGATTATGATAAAATTCAGGAGGATGATACTATAGATATAGTGGGATTGATTTCTTTTGCTCCAAATACTCCGCTTACTTTGGTTTTGAATCATAAAGATGGTAGTAAAGATGAAATTAAAGTTAACCACTCTTATAATGCATGGCAGATAGAATGGTTTAAGGCTGGAGGGGCTTTGAATATTATTAGGGGGAGGATTTCGGCGTAATTTTTAAAGATTAATTAAAAAACGATTAGGTTGGATTACTTTTAAGTAACCATTCTAATCGTTTTTTATTTAATATACCTCCTCTCACGTCAAAAACCCTTAAAATTGAATAAAACATACCTTTAGTATGTTGGTCAATTGGGTTTATTAGTGATAAAACAGCCTCTTTTAAGCAGTTTTACTATTAATTATCTCAAGATTCAAGTTTATCATCATCGTATACGATTGGGTCTTCATCGTATACGGTTGCTTCATCATCGTATACGATTGGGTCGTCATCGTATACGATTGGGTCGTCATCGTATACGATTGGGTCGTCATCGTATACGATTGGGTCGTCATCGTATACGGTTGCTTCATCATCGTATACGATTGGGTCGTCATCGTATACGATTGCATCGACATCGTATACGATTGCGTCATCATCGCATAAGACTGGGAAGGTTAAAATACAGTTATTACCGCCCAAAATAGACTTTTTAAGTAAAGAAGCGGTTAACTTTAGATTTTGAAGGTGGGTGGGGCGATTGATTGAGGTAAGCTAAATACGAAGAACTGAACCCGAATAGACTGCGCCCGATGTTGACATTTTTTTCTGCCTGAATTGAGTTTGGTATTAAGCAATGAAGTATATGGCAGAAAAAATGGCTGCAGCGGGACTGAACTTGAGACGAGCGGTGAAGTACCCGCCCAAAAAAACAATAAATAAAGGATTTTTTAAATCATTTCATCATATTCCATCATGGCTTTTTTCCATTTCTCGGGGATTTCGATGGAGGATTTCTTTAAATAGTCGTAACAGACTAAAACTGACTTTCCGGTTGCTAAGAGAACCTCGGTTCCCGGGGTCATTTTTACGATGGAATAGGAAAGTTCGAAGCTTTTGGTGCCGATTTTTGTGCATTTGGTATAGGCAATTACCAAATCGCCGAAGACAACCGGTTGTTTGTAGTCAATTTCTATGTGAGCCAATATCAATCCGGTTTCAGCCCAGTTGATGTTTTCACCAATCACGGTTTTGAAATAATCAATGCGGGCTTGTTCAAAGTAAGTGAGGAAATGAGCGTTATTGACATGTCCTAATGCGTCCATGTCGGCGAACCTTATTTCTAAGGGGCAGCGGTGTCTGAAATTATTTTCCATATTTAATTTAAATTTTCGTTTTCAACAACATCTAATTGTTCATATATTGAATTATTACTGATGAATTCAGGGACGATTTGTTTCATTTTCCTGACGATGGTAAGATTGTTTTGGGTGTCAAACAATGAAACCAATTCGGAAATTTCATTGGATATGTAATCAAAATCGTGTTCCTGAACTTTGGCAATCATTATTTTGGGATGATGAGTAGGAACAACATTTTCCTTGTCATTTAATAGTTCTTCATATAATTTTTCTCCCGGGCGAAGTCCTGTATATACCAACTGAATATCCTTGCCAAGAGTGAGACCGGAGAGCTTTATCATCTTCTTTGCAAGGTCAACAATCTTAACCGATTTACCCATATCGAAAATAAAAATCTCTCCTCCTTTACCCATTGCTCCAGCTTCTAAAACTAATTGGCAAGCCTCGGGTATGGTCATAAAATAGCGGGTAATTTCAGGATGCGTGACGGTAATCGGACCTCCTTCTTCAATTTGTTTTTGAAAACGAGGAATAACCGAACCATTTGATGCCAGAACATTTCCGAAGCGTGTGGTAATGAACTTTGTTTTTGATATTTTGTTTAAGGATTGTATATAAATCTCTGCAATTCTTTTAGATGCACCCATGATATTAGTAGGTTTCACAGCTTTGTCAGTAGATATCATCACAAATCTTTCAACATTATATTCAACAGATAAATCACCCAGAATTTTTGTGCCAAGAACATTAGTAAGAATGGATTCGGATGGATTATTTTCCATCATCGGAACATGTTTATAGGCGGCTGCGTGATAAACAATCTGAGGTTTGAAGGTCTTAAAAACGTTAATCATTCGCTCTTTGTTACGAATGTCACCAATTACTGCTTCAACATTTTCAATTCGAACCTTTTCGTGAATTTCAGTTTCAATATCATATAAATCCGATTCAGCTTGGTCTAACATTATAATCTTCTGAGGATTAAAATTCAAAATCTGTCGCACCATTTCACTACCTATTGAACCGGCTGCACCTGTAATGAGAATTGTTTTGCCTGAAGTGCTCTTTTTTATCTGAGCTAAATCCAATTCAATTGGTTCGCGTTCCAATAAATCCTGAATGCGTATTTTCTTGATTTGTTTAAAACTTAATTCACCGTTAATCCATGTTTTAACTGGCGGAACATTCAACACTTTTGTATTATAATTCAGGCAGGTATCAACAATTTCCTGTTTTCTTATCGGGGAAATATTTTGAATAGATATGATTAGATGGGCAACAGCATTTTCTTTCAGCAGATTCTCCAACTGATCGGGATTATAAATTGAAACGCCTTCCAGTTTTTTTCCGGCTTTATTCGGATTATCATCTATAAATGCAAGGACTTTATATTTTGTTCCTGCATCTCTGTCCAAAGTTCTTTTGGTTATGATTCCTGCTTCTCCGGCTCCATAAATTACCACGTTGGTTTTTGTCTTTGATGGATTACGAAATTCAAAATAGAGAATTTTTACCGTCACTCTTGAAGCAATCATCGCAAAAATAGTGACGAGGAAATCAATGATAACAATAGAGTAGGGGATAAGATAATATTGTTTGAACTGGTATAAAACAAGATTAAACAAACCGAAGAAAACAGAGCCGATAATTATTACAACAGCAATTCGCTGTGCATCTTTTGAGCCGGTATATCTTACAATACTTGCATACGTTTTCCCTATTGTAAAACTTATTGCACGAACAACTAATACAAAAGGAATAACGACATAAAAACCATTGATTTCATTCTGTGGAATATGAAAATTAAAACGCAGAAGATAAGCAATAATAATAGAAATGAAACAAATAACAAGATCTATTAAAAAGACTATCCAGCGCGGTGTGTTTTTTGTGTTTAATAAAAACATTCTTTCTTTAAATGAGACTTCAAAGATAAGGTTTTTAATTGTTGAAAGGAAAATTTATTTTCAGAAATAAAAAAATCGATATAGTTTTTATTGCTATAAAATTTATTTTATTTAAGTAAGTTTTTTATTTCTCAACAATAAAATTTCTTGGTCATTTTTTATTTGATAAAAATAAACTCCATTGCTTAAATTTGAAACATAAATTGTATTTCGCCTACTTAGCAATATTTACAGCTCTAGTCTCCCTGATAACGGTTACTTTAACCTGCCCCGGATAAGTCATTTCAGTTTGAATTCTCTTAGAAAGGTCATAAGAAAGCGCTTCTGCCTGTTTATCGGTAATCTTTTCACTTTCCACGATAACTCTGAGTTCTCTCCCTGCCTGGATAGCATACGATTTTTCAACACCGGTATAAGACATTGCCAAAGCTTCCAAATCCTTCAATCTCTTAATATAAGATTCAACAACTTCACGACGAGCACCCGGTCTTGCACCTGATATAGAATCGCAAACCTGAACAATAGGAGAAATAATACTTGTCATTTCAATTTCATCGTGATGGGCACCAATAGCATTACACACTTCAGGATGTTCCTTATATTTTTCAGCTAACTTCATACCTAATATAGCATGTGGCAATTCAGGTTCATCATCAGGAACTTTTCCAATATCGTGAAGTAATCCTGCTCTCTTGGCTAATTTTACATTCAATCCTAATTCCGTTGCCATGATGGCGCACATATTAGCAACTTCACGACTGTGCTGCAAAAGATTCTGACCATAAGAAGAACGATATTTCATTCTGCCCACCATCCTGATTAACTCAGGAGCTAAACCATGAATACCTAAATCAATAGTTGTTCTTTTACCTATTTCAAGAATTTCTTCTTCCAGTTGTTTTTTAACCTTAGCAACTACCTCTTCAATTCTGGCTGGATGAATACGACCATCGGTTACTAATTGGTGCAGAGCAAGACGTGCTAACTCTCTACGAACAGGATCAAATCCGGATAAAATAATTGCTTCAGGGGTATCGTCAACAATAATTTCAATTCCTGTAGCTGCTTCAAGAGCACGGATATTTCTTCCTTCTCTCCCGATAATCCTTCCTTTCATATCATCATTATCAATATTGAAAATAGAAACAGCATTTTCAACAGCATGTTCAGTGGCAACCCTTTGAATTGTTTGAACAACAATTTTCTTTGCCTCACTATTAGCAGTTAACTTAGCTTCATCCATAATATCTTTTATGTGAGATAAAGCTTCTGTTTTTGCTTCTTCTTTCAACGCCTCCATCATTTGCTGCTTTGCCTGTTCTGCTGTGAGTCCTGCAATTTTTTCAAGTTGAGCAACTTGTCGTTGATTGATTTGATCTAATTCTTGTTTTCTTTTTGTCAGTAACTCCTGTTGCGCTTTCAAACTCGCTTGAAGTGTATCAACTTCTTTTTCTTTACGCTGCTGGGCTTCCAGCTTTTGCGAGATAGAATTTTCTTTTTGTTTGATTCTGCTTTCCGCAAGGGCTATGTTTTTATCCTTTTCAGAAATCACCTTTTCATGTTCTGTTTTCAATTGAAAAAAACGTTCTTTAGCTTCATGAATCTTGTCTTTCTTAACTAATTCCGCTTTTGCTTCAGCTTCCTGCAAAATGATATTTGCTTTTGATTGTGCTTCGGCTTCTTTATCTTTAAATGCTTTTTTGAAAAGCAAACTCCCTAAAAGGATTCCTATCCCTAGAGAGGCTACTGCTACTATTGCTATTATTATTTCTGTATTCATATTTTCTAAATTAATTGTAATTATATATATTTTATCTTTCTTTTTAAATTTCTTCAAATAAAAAACCCGCTTGAACCTGAATGTATTAATAAACCCCATTATATCATGGGTGGAGCCGCCTTCGGTCATTGCGCTTCTGAAGTCCCGTTTTACCGGAATCCCTTTCGGGGTACAGCCTGCAGTCCAAACCAACGAGCTTTAAATCTCCAATTTGAATTGTGTTGAGTTTAAAAATAGTGAATCAGATTCAATGCGGGTATGCATTACTTGTCAGTTTCCCAACAAGCGGAACACGAATTACCATGTTCCAAATATCTTATTTTTTATGTTAAAGAACGAATCCGTTGTTTTAAAACGGTTTAATTTTTTTCCAAAACGCCTGCTATCAATTTATCCAATGAATCTATCTTTTGATTCAATTTTTCATCGCCTTCATTCGAACTATCCTCATCTTTCAAACTCTCTGTAACATACTGCAAGGCACACATTGCCAGGTAATCCTGTTTATCTTTCATACCATAACTTGCCTCATATTCTTTAATGTTATCATTAATAACCTGAACAGCTTTCCTGATATTTACCTCCTCCTCTGCTGTCACTTTCAAAGGATATTGTCTGTTTGCAATTGTTACACTTATTGATAATTCACTCATTCTGGAATTTTTTTCACTATTTTCCCTTCCGGGCTTAATCTTCTAATTTTGCTATATTTTTATCTATTTCAGATATTAATTCATTTATTATGTTTCTCATCTCTTTACTATCTTCAAAAACAATTCTTGACGACTCATCCATTGAATCATTTCTTGGTCTTCCTCTTCTTTTCTTTCCATCTGCCCCAATATTTTCAACAACAGAAATAGGTGTCCGCAACTCTTCCAAGTCTTTCTTCAACTTCTTATTCTCCTTCAATAAATCATTATGCAAAGCTATTAACTTTTTAACTTTGATTTCAAGAGAATCAATTCTATCTGAAGTATCGGGCATTTCGTCTTTATTTCAGGTAAAAGGATAATTCGTTTTACTTTTTATAAAATATTTTAGAGTTTAAAGAAGAAATAACAGACCGCAGCCCATTCCTTCTTAACTCCACTTGCATATCCGATGGTACTATGACTTGAGTTTTCTACCGTTCCATCTGATTTCACATAGCCAATAGTACTATGACTTGAGTTTTCTACTGTTCCATCCGATTTTACATAACCAATAGTTGAATGACTTGAGTTTTCAATCGTTCCATCCGACCTGATATAACCAATTGTTGAATGACTTGAGTTCTCGACCGTTCCGTCAGATTTAATATATCCAACCGTTGAATGACTTGAGTTTTCTATCGTACCATCCGATTTAATATAACCGGCGGTACTGTGGCTGCTGCTTTCCATAGTCTGTGCCATTGAAGCAAATCCTATCATAAGAGCAAAGATTAACGTTATTATTTTTTTCATTATATTATATATTTAATTATTTATGCGGCAAAGATAGAAATAATTATCGTAGGAATTCGAATTCTTACTTATAATATTCAAATTCCACTGTTTTATTACCTGAAAATCCGAAACCACAATCATAAGTCATCTTTTTCTAAATCCAATATACTATTATATACAGATATTTCTTAAATATTAAACCCTTTGACTGATAAATTCTCTAATCATTCGCTTGTAATAGTGATTATTAAAAGTTTTGAGTTTAATTTTGCGCCCGTTATGTTCATCAATCCACGAAGAGTCTGTTTCCATTTTTATCCACTCCTTATTATAATAGCAATTGTGTCTGTTATTCTTGTTGGATGTTCTGGCAATGAAAACTCAAAAGCTAAGAAACCGATTCCTTTATTCAGCAATGGCGTTAATAGTGAAGGGAAATCAGTTTTTCCTCCCCTCGAAGTTGGGTTACAAACAATTGAGTTAGATAGCGTAAATGTTGATATTCAAGTTCCGGATGGCAAAATTAATGGCGATATACTAGTCCTTCCGGGTTGGAATTTCGGTCGCGATAGATGGTGCGCCGGTTCCGATTTATGCAGCAAAGCATTGGCAAAAGGATACCGCCTTATCATGCCCGAAATGGGATTAAGTGTCTATTCAACTCATTATTTCCCTCAAACCCGCGATGATTGGAGAAATGCACCCACTGGTATCTGGCTTTCGGATACATTAATTCCTTATGTTCAGCGGTTCTTCGGACTATTATCTCCAGGAAAGCAAAATTTCATTATTGGCTTATCAACGGGGGGAAGAGGAGTTGTGATGACTTCATTGCGAACGGTCAATCTTTTCAAAGCAGGCGCCTCTCTTTCTGGCGATTTTGATCAATCCCAAACTCCTTTCGATGCAGTAATGACCGGTTTTTATGGCTCTTTTGATGAAAACAGAGATTTGTGGATGAATTTTGATAATCCAATGCATGAGGCTGCTTTCCTCAAAGTTCCAATGTATCTTGGGCATGGGTTAAATGATCCGATTGTTCCCGTCGAGCAAACTCAATCCTTTTATAAAACTCTCACCGAAGTCAACCCAAAACTCAATGTTGTTCTCCATCTAGTACCCGAGGCAGGGCATGATTTTTATTATTGGAATTCAGAAGTTGATGCCGTTCTGAACTTTTTCGAGGAGCATTAATCAAGATAATTCTTTCTCATTTTTCATTTTTATTTCAGCATTTTATCATTATTTTTGATGATAAATCAGATTTTCTTCTTCAAAACGACTTACGATTTTGATAAAACGGATGGCAGTTTCTAAAAAACGTGTTGCAGTTTTACTAAAACGGCTTGCAATTTTACAAAAACGGTTTGCAGTTTTGATAAAACGGTTTGCAATTTTTGTAAAACTGTTTACAATTTTGATAAAACTGTTTACAGTTTTGGGAAAACGTGTTGCAGTTTTTGGAAAACGAGTTGCAGTTTTCCGAAAACTGTAACTCCTTTTTGGCAAATTGCACCCATTTATCTTGTAAATACAATAGAGGTTAACGTCAATAATTAATACCATATCAATCTCTTACATATATTTTCAGGTTTTTTAGGAGGATTTTAAAAAAAGCTCCATCAGAGTTTTGAGAAAAATTTGATGGTTGAGGATAAAAGGCAAATTTCTATCAGATTTTGTTCGATTAACTTCTCAAAGAAGATAAATTCTGAATTCATTATTTTATTTTTATTTAAAATAATCGCTATTAAAATCATATTGGGTTGGATAATATTTTATTAACTTTGCAGCGCAATAAAAAAGGGCATTTTAAATTTATAAATTATGACAACGGAAAACCCGATAGATTATCTCCCCATCCTCATCCAATTAATTGTTGCCGCCGGATTTGTGGTAACTGTAATTTTAGCCACTCATTTATTAGGACCCAAAAAACATTCCAAGGTAAAAGATGATACTTTTGAATGCGGAATAGAATCAAAAGGCAATGCCCGTCAGCCCTTTTCGGTAAAGTATTTCCTTACAGCAATTTTATTTGTTTTGTTTGATGTGGAAGTAATATTCATGTATCCCTGGGCAGTAAATTTCAAGGAATTAGGATGGTTTGGATTCACCGAGATGATATTATTCCTTGTATTTCTTTTGCTCGGATTCTTATACATCATCAAAAAAGGAGCTTTGGATTGGGAATAATTACGAATTAAAGAAAATAAAATGTCAGAAATAGTAAAAGCACCGGAAGGTTTTGAAGGACACGGATTCTTCGCCACAAGTTTAGAAAAAGCCGTTGGATTGGCGAGAAAGAATTCATTATGGCCCCTCCCATTTGCAACCTCCTGCTGCGGAATTGAGTTCATGGCAACCATGGCATCACATTATGATTTAGGAAGATTTGGCTCCGAGAGATTAAGTTTCTCACCACGCCAGGCAGATTTATTAATGGTAATGGGAACAATTGCCAAGAAAATGGGACCCGTTTTAAGACAAGTATATGAGCAAATGGCAGAACCAAAATGGGTGATGGCAGTGGGTGCATGTGCATCATCAGGAGGAATATTTGATACCTATTCAGTTTTGCAAGGGATAGATAGAATTTTACCGGTAGATGTTTATGTACCCGGATGCCCGCCACGACCTGAACAGATATTAGACGGGATAATGAGAATTCAGGAATTGGTGCAAAAAGAACAATTCGGAAGAAGGTCATCTCCTGAATATTTAAAAATGCTTGAAGGCTACGGAATTAAATAATTTATGGCATTAACAATCGACAGAGTTACAGAAAAACTTAAAGAGCATTTCGGAGAAGATGTTCTGGATGTCACAATGAATTATGACATCATGACCTACACTCTTAAACGTGAGCATATCATTGACATAATAAAGTTTCTATATGATGATGAAGAATTAAAGTTTCAATTCCTCACCACGATGTGCGGAATGCACTTCCCCGATGCAAAAGAGCAATTGGGAGTAGTTTATCAGCTTCATAATTTTTATGAAAACGTAAGAATAAGATTAAAAATATTCTTTCCTCTTGAAGACCCATTTGTTCCAACGCTTACCAATATTTTCAAAACAGCAAACTGGATGGAAAGAGAAGCATTTGATTTTTATGGGATAAGATTTACAGGGCATCCAAACTTAAAGCGAATATTAAACATTGACGAAATGGATTATCATCCGATGAGAAAAGAATATGCTTTGGAAGATGCAACACGAGGTGATAAGGATGATACAATGTTTGGACGGGAATAGATATGGAAATAGTAGAAGCAGTAAAAACAGAAGAAAAAGAATATTCCTACTTAAACTTAGGACCAACTCACCCTGCAACTCACGGTATCTTTCAAAATGTTTTGAAGATGGATGGAGAGAAAATTGTGGATGCCGAATCAACAATTGGCTACATTCATCGTGCTTTTGAAAAGATTGCAGAACGCAAACCATTTTACCAGATTACTCCATTAACCGATAGAATGAATTATTGTTCCTCCCCGATAAATAACATGGGATGGCACATGACAGTGGAGAAACTTATTGGCGCAGAACTTCCAAAGCGAGTTCAATACATGCGAATCATCATAATGGAACTTGCCCGTATTGCCGATCATTTGGTTTGCAACAGTGTAATTGGAGTTGATAGCGGTGCACTTTCTGGATTCCTCTATGTCTTTGAACAAAGAGAATTTATTTATGAAATATGGGAAGAGATTTGTGGTTCAAGATTAACCACAAACATCGGAAGAATTGGTGGTTTTGAAAGAGATTTCAACGAAACTGTTTGGAGAAAGATTGATAAATTCTTAGAAGTTTATCCAAAGGTTCTTGCCGAATTTGAAAACTTATTAAACAGAAACAGAATTTTTATTGACAGATGTGTTGGTGCCGGACCAATAAGTGCTGAAAAGGCATTGAACTATGGTTTCACCGGACCAAATCTTCGAGCTACTGGAGTTGATTATGATGTTCGTGTAATGAATCCTTATTCAGGTTATGAAGATTTTGATTTCAAGATTCCTGTTGGTACAAATGGTGATACTTATGATAGATACATGGTTCGTAGTCATGAAATGTGGGAGAGTTTAAAAATCATTAAACAAGCAGTTGAGAAATGTGAAAAGACCGGACCATATCATGCTGAAATCCCTGACTTTTATCTTCCTCCAAAACAAGAAGTTTACAATAATATGGAAGCACTGATTTATCATTTCAAGATTGTTATGGGAGAAACAAAAGTTCCAATTGGAGAGGTTTATCATTGTGTTGAAGGTGGTAATGGAGAACTTGGTTTTTACCTGGTTTCAGACGGTGGCAGACAACCTTATCGTTTGCATTTCCGTCGCCCATGTTTTATTTATTACCAGGCTTATCCCGAAATGACAAAAGGTTCTTTTCTCTCTGATGCAATTCTTACCTTGAGCAGCATGAATGTAATAGCAGGGGAGTTAGATTCTTAATTTTTTTATTAAATGGAAACTGCAAAAGCAAAATTTCAATTTTCAGAAGACGCTCTTAATCTCTCCAAAAAGATAATAAAGCGATACCCCGAAGGAAGACATAAATCAGCATTATTACCATTACTTCATATCGCGCAAGCTGAAAACAAAGGTTGGTTAAGTGTTGAAGCGATGGATTGTGTCGCATCAATATTAAATATCCAACCAATTGAAGTTTATGAAGTTGCATCGTTTTATACAATGTATAATTTAAAACCTGTTGGTAAATATGTTCTGGAAGTTTGCCGCACCGGTCCCTGTTGTTTGAATGGCGCTGAAGATGTAATTGATTATCTTCAAAACAAATTAGGAATTAAAGTTGGAGAAACAACATCCGATGGAATGTTCACAATTAAAACTGTTGAATGTCTCGCCTCCTGTGGCACCGCTCCTATGATGCAGGTTGGAATGCATTATCATGAAAATCTCGATAAAGAAAAGATTGATGGCTTATTGTCGGAGTTTAGTAATTCAAAGAATTAAACCATGAGCAAGAAAATTTTATTAGAACATATTGGAACCACAAACCTCCCTAATATTGATGTTTATATGAAACTCGGAGGATATGCCTCCGTTACCAAAGCATTGAAAACTATGACTCCCGAGGCAGTAGTTGAAGAAGTCAAGAAATCAGGATTACGAGGTAGAGGTGGTGCCGGTTTTCCAACTGGGATGAAATGGAGTTTCCTTGCAAAAGGAACAGGAAAGCCAAGTTATCTTGTTTGCAACGCTGATGAAAGTGAACCTGGAACTTTCAAAGATAGATATTTAATGGAACATAATCCTCATAGCTTGATTGAAGGGATGATTACTTCCAGTTATGCTTTGGGCGCGAATACCTCCTATATATATATGCGAGGTGAGTTTGCATGGATATTTCCGATTTTGGAGAAAGCAATTGATGAAGCATACTCAAAAGGACTCCTTGGCAAGAATATTCTTGGTACTGATTATTCTCTTGATTTATATGTTCATCCCGGTGCAGGTGCATATATATGCGGAGAAGAAACTGCATTGTTAGAATCATTGGAAGGCAAACGTGGCAATCCTCGTATCAAACCTCCTTTTCCTGCTGTGTCTGGTTTATATGGTTGTCCGACTGTTGTTAATAATGTCGAGACTATTGCTGATGTTCCCTGGATAGTAAATAACGGTGGTGATGAATATGCAAAAATCGGTCTTGGCAAAAGCACCGGAACAAAATTAATCTCCGCCTGCGGTCATATTAATAATCCTGGAGTTTATGAAATTGAATTAGGTTTACCTGTCGAAGAATTCATCTATTCAAAAGATTACTGTGGTGGAATAAAAGGCGGAAAAAAAATGAAAGCAGTTGTTGCAGGAGGTTCCTCGGTTCCAATCCTTCCAACAGAATTAATTCTTAAAACCGCAAAAGGCGAGCCTCGATTAATGACTTATGAATCTCTTTCCGATGGTGGATTTGTAAGTGGCACCATGCTTGGTTCCGGTGGATTTATTGTCTTTGATGAAACTGCATGCATCGTTCGAAATACTTGGTCATTCGCTCAATTCTATCACCATGAAAGCTGTGGTCAATGCAGCCCCTGCCGTGAAGGAACCGGTTGGATGGAAAAAGTTCTGCATCGTATTGAAAACGGTCACGGTCACATGCGTGATATTGATTTATTGGTTGATGTTGCAAGAAAAATTGAAGGCAACACAATCTGTCCCCTCGGTGATGCTGCTGCTTGGCCTGTTGCAAGTGCCATCCGTCATTTCCGCCATGAGTTTGAATATCACGTACTTCATCCCGAAAAGGTCAAAGACCGAAGCCACATTATTAATTATGAATCTGAATTAAATCCGGTATCCTGATGATAAAAGTAACTATTGATAATATCGAAGTTGAGGTTGAACCTGGAACCACAATCTTAAATGCAGCCCGAAAAATTGGTGGCGATATAGTTCCTCCCGCCATGTGTTATCACTCAAAATTAAAAGGAAGCGGCGGCAAATGCCGAACATGTATCGTCAAGGTTTCTCAAGGCTCTGCAAAAGACCCCCGACCAATGCCAAAACCTGTTGCATCCTGTTCAACTCCTGTTCAAGATGGCATGGTGGTTCAAAATATCACATCACCCGAATTACTCGAAGCCCGCAAAGGTGTCGTCGAGATGTTATTGATTAATCATCCACTCGATTGCCCTATCTGTGACCAGGCAGGAGAATGCGATTTACAAAATCTCGCATACGAACATGGAGTTGCAAAAACCCGATATGAAGAACCGCGCCGTACTTTCGATAAGATAGACATCGGTCCCAACATCCAACTCCACATGACCCGTTGCATCCTCTGTTATCGCTGCGTTCAAACTGCCGATCAGATTACCAATCATCGTGTTCACGGTGTCTTAGGACGTGGTGATACTGCCGAAATCGGAACCTATATCAAGAATGCAATTGACAATGATTTCTCAGGAAACATGATTGACGTCTGCCCTGTTGGTGCCCTCACTGATAAAACTTTCCGATTCAAATCCCGCGTCTGGTTTGTTGACCCAATGGATGCCCATCGCAATTGCAAAAAGTGTTCCGGCAAAGTGGTGTTATGGACTCACGGCAAAAATGAAATCTACCGCGTCACAGGTCGCAAAGATGAGTTCGGTGAAATCATAGAATTCATTTGCGATGAATGTCGTTTTGAAAAGAAAGATATTAAGGATTGGGTAATCGAAGGTCCTCGAACAATTGAGCGCACCTCGGTCATCTCCCAAAATCATTACATCCTGAAAGCCCCTGCTCATCGCATCAACTTAAATTCCGTCGAACTCGTTAGTAAAACTTTACTCCCCGAAGAAAAATAATTATGGATATCTGGTTGCTGATTTATAAGATAGTTTTGGTAGTGGTGGTGTTCTCCATTTCCCTTTTCATTGCAATGTATTCAACTTATGCCGAGCGGAAAGTAGCAGCTTTCATGCAGGACAGAATCGGTCCTGACCGTGCAGGTCCTTTTGGCATTTTACAGCCGGTTGCTGATGGGGTGAAGATGTTTATGAAGGAGGAGTTTATCCCTAATGCTTCGGATAAAATGCTCTTCATCATGGGACCTTGCATCGCTATGTTTACCGCTTGTATTTCGAGTGCCGTTATTCCCTGGGGAGGTATATTGACCATCGCAGGGCATCAGGTTTCTTTGCAGATTGCCGATGTTAATATCGGAATTCTTTATGTTTTTGGAGTAGTATCCATGGGCGTTTACGGTGTCATGATTGGCGGATGGGCATCGAATAATAAGTACTCTTTATTGGGTGCTATCCGTGCATCATCGCAACTAATCAGTTATGAAATCAGTATGGGACTGGCGATTATTTCTGTAATTATGGTTTCGGGGACGGTGAGTATCAAAACTATTGTGGAGCAACAGCCAGGTGCGCATTGGTATGTGTTCGTTCAGCCTTTATCTTTCCTGATATTTTTGATTTGTGCTTTCGCAGAGACTAATCGGACGCCTTTTGATTTGCCTGAGTGCGAGACTGAACTCGTGGGTGGTTATCATACTGAATACAGTAGTATGAAACTCGGCTTTTATCTCTTCGCAGAGTATATAAATATGTTCGTTTCGTCGGCGGTGATGGCTTCGCTTTATTTTGGCGGGTATAACTTTCCTTTCATCCATAGTTTAGGCTTATCGCCGAACTTGGTTACGATACTTGGCACAGTGCTTTTCTTTGGGAAGATATTCGCTTTTATATTTTTCTTTATGTGGGTACGATGGACGGTTCCACGTTTCCGCTACGACCAACTCATGCGACTTGGTTGGAAGGTGCTTATACCTCTCGCCATCCTCAATATCCTCATTACGGGGGTGGTGATGATGGTGAAGTAGAGGGGAATTTACGGTTTGAGTAAAATCGGACGGATGGGAAATGAATTTCATCCTTTGGTAAATCATATTCACCTTGTGGCAAGTGGATTTCATCTTGTGGCAAATGAAAATCATACTGGCGTAAATCAAAATCATGTTGGCGCAAGTTAATTTCATCTTGGCGTAAGTCAATTTACGATTGGCGTAAGTTGAATTCATGCTGGCGCAAGTCATTGTCCGCATGGCGCAAGCCACGTCACGCCGATGATTTTTAGAGTCATTAAGGTCTTAAATCATATTATTATCAATCATTTAGGTTGTAAATTGAAGGGAGTGGGATGGGGAGGGGCGATTGATTGCGGTGAACTACATACGAAGAACTGAACCTGAATAGACTGCGCCCGATGTTGACATTTTTTTCTGCTGAATTGAAGTTTGAATTTGCGGTGAACTTTATCCAGAAAAAATGGCTGCAGCGGGACTGAACTTGATACGAGCTGTGAGTTTTCCGCCCAAATAATAAAGATTTAAGAATTAGAAGGTAATGAGAGAAACCTATCAGGATGAAAAACCGGTGAGGATTTTCACAATATCCACAAACTCGCGGGATTTTAAGGAGGCTCCGCCTATTAATCCGCCATCGACATCGGGGTTGGAGAAGAGGTCTTTTGCGTTTTTGGAATTGCAGCTGCCGCCGTATAAAATGGATATGGATTCGGAGGTGGAGGAATTGAAGCGGTCTTTGATGGAGTTGCGGATGATTTGGTGCATTTCCTGTGCCTGGTGGGGTGTGGCATTGACGCCGGTGCCGATTGCCCAAACGGGTTCGTAGGCGATGACGACGTTTTTTATTTCGTTTTCGGTGAGTTCGAAGAGGGCTTCTTCTAACTGGGAATTGATGATTTGGAAATGCCTTCCTGAATTGCGTTCGGTGAGGGTTTCGCCGCAACAGAAGATGGGATGGAGGGAAAGGGCGAGGGCGTTTTTTACCTTTTTCTCGATGATGGCATTGTCTTCGCCAAAAAGATGCCTGCGTTCTGAATGACCGATGATGACATATTCAGCACCGATGGATTTTAACATCTCGGCGGAGACCTCTCCGGTGAAGGCGCCGGATAATTCGGCACCGCAGTTTTGAGCGGAGAGATGTACTTTGGGAGCATCCTTTATCAATTGACCGATGCTGTATAAATGGGTGAAGGGAGGGGCGAGAATGACGGTGACTTCGGAGGTGATTTCGTCATTTATCATGTTTGATACCTCGGAGGCGAGCTTCATTCCGGTGAAATAATCGGTGTTCATTTTCCAATTTCCGGCAACAATCTTTTTTCTCATCAGCTGAATAATTAATTATAAGAGTGCAAGATTAAGAAATAAAATCATCATTAGGAATCAGAATTTCAATAAATGATATTTAATTGAGGGTTTCTTTGGTTTAAAATCTTAAATTTGCATCCTCAAAATAATAAAAACATGTTTGAAAATTTAAGTGAAAAAATAGAAAGAGCGTTTAAAGTCCTGAAAGGGCAGGGGAAAATAACGGAAATAAACGTTGCTGAAACTGTAAAAGATATCCGAAGGGCATTGCTTGATGCGGATGTTAATTATAAGGTTGCCAAGATTTTTACCGATACGATAAGGGAAAAAGCAATGGGTCAGAATGTGCTGACTTCGTTGTCGCCAAGCCAATTGTTAATCAAGATTACTCATGATGAACTTACTCAATTGATGGGCGGTCAGATGCAGGAGATTAACATTAAAGCTAATCCTGCGATTATTCTGATGTCGGGTTTGCAAGGTTCGGGTAAGACTACTCTGTCGGGGAAACTTGCTAATTATCTGAAGACTAAGAAGGGGAAATCTCCGCTGTTGGTTGCTTGCGATGTTTATCGTCCGGCGGCTATAAATCAGTTGACTGTTTTGGGTGAGCAGATTGGTGTTCCGGTTTATTCGGAGATTGAAAACAAGAATCCTGTGGAGATTGCTAAGAATGCAATCAAGAGGGCGAAAGAGAATGGATATAATGTGATTATCATAGATACTGCTGGTCGTTTGGCGGTTGATGATGTGATGATGAATGAGATTGTGGCTATTAAGGAGGCAATCAATCCGAATGAGATTTTGTTTGTGGTGGATGCGATGACTGGTCAGGATGCGGTGAATACTGCCAAGACCTTTAATGATAGATTGAATTTTGACGGGGTCGTGTTGACTAAATTAGATGGGGATACGAGAGGTGGAGCTGCTTTGTCAATTAAATCTGTTGTTAATAAACCGATAAAATTTATTGGAACGGGAGAGAAACTGGAGGCTCTTGATGTATTTTACCCTGAACGGATGGCGGATAGGATATTGGGAATGGGTGATGTGGTTTCGTTGGTAGAAAAAGTTCAGGAGCAATATAACGAGGAAGAGGCGAAGAAGTTGAATAAGAAGATTTCGAAAGGGCAGCTTGATTATAATGATTTTCTTCAGCAGATTAATCAGATAAAAAAGATGGGAAATATTAAGGATATGATGTCAATGATTCCCGGGGTTGGAAAGCAATTGAAGGATGTTGATATGAGTGAGGATAAATTTAAAGGTCCGATGGCGATAATTCATTCGATGACTCCGGATGAGCGTTCTCTTAAAGTTTCATTGAGTGGAAGACGTAAAGAAAGGATTGCTAAAGGTAGCGGAACAAATGTGCAGGAAGTAAATAAGGTGATTACTGCATTTGAAACGATGAGTAAACAAATGAAAATGATGACGAATCCGGCAGCGATGAAGAATATGCAGAAAATGGCTAAGAGAAGATAAAGACATTTTTTAAAATCAAAAGTGGAGATTATAAATGGTAAGACAGTTGCTTCGGTTTTGAAGGGAAAGATGGCAGAGGAAGTTGCCATCAGGAAAACAAATGGGTTAAAAGTTCCGCATCTTTCTGCTATCTTGGTTGGGCATAATGGGGCTTCTGAAACTTATGTTGCTAATAAAATAAAAGCTTGTAAAGAAGTTGGTTTTTTTTCTTCTACCTTTCGTTATCCTGATTCAATTACTGAGGAGGATTTGTTGAATGTTATCAATCAAATAAATGAGAATGATGATATTGACGGGTTTATTGTTCAACTTCCGTTGCCCAAGCTTATTGCGGAGAATAAAGTTATCAATGCGATAAAACCTTCTAAGGATGTTGATGGGTTTCATCCTGAAAACACGGGTCGGATGATTAAAAATCTTCCTTGTTATATTGCTGCAACGCCTTATGGGATTCTTAAACTTATTGAATATTATAAAATTGAGACAAAAGGGAAGCATTGTGTTGTAGTTGGGAGGAGTAATATTGTTGGTTCACCGATAAGTATTCTGATGTCTCGCGATAATTATCCTGGGAATTGCACTGTTACTTTATGTCATTCTAAGACTCAGAACTTATCTGAATATACTTCTAAGGCAGACATATTAATTGTTGCTCTTGGAAAACCAGAATTTGTAAATGGAGATATGGTTAAGGAAGGTGCAGTGGTTATAGATGTGGGTCTAACAAGGATTGAAGATAAAACTAAGAAGTCAGGTTTTGTTTTGAAGGGTGATGTAATGTTTGATGAAGTTGCCCCTAAATGTTCCTTTATAACTCCAGTGCCCGGCGGCGTTGGTCCGATGACCATTGTGGCTCTCTTGGAGAATACACTCAAAGCTGCTCGAAGAGAGGTTTATAATTCCTAAGAACAACCCGAAAATCTGTATTGTCACATGACTGATATAAAACTAAATAATGCTGATGCGCTGCCGTTGATGGAAGCTTTTTACACAATTCAAGGTGAGGGAGAAAATACGGGCAAACCAGCTTATTTTATTCGTCTTGCAGGGTGTGATGTAGGCTGTGTTTGGTGCGATGTAAAGGATTCGTGGGATGTTACCAAGCATCCTTTGGTGAGCGTTGATGAGATAGTTGAACAAGCCAAAACCTATCCTTCCAAAAACATTGTTATCACCGGTGGTGAGCCATTACAAAATAACTTAGATGCATTATGTGAGTCATTAAATCAACATGGTTTTAATCTTTGGTTGGAAACTTCGGGGGCATATTCTTTGAGTGGTAAGTTTGATTGGATTTGTGTTTCACCGAAGAAATATATGTCTCCATTGCCCGAACTGTTAAGTATTGCTCATGAATTAAAAGTTGTTGTTTTTAATAAGTCTGATTTTGATTGGGCAGAGAAACATGCAGAACAAGTTAACGATTCGTGCAAACTATTTTTGCAACCAGAGTGGGACAAGAAAGATTTTTTATTACCTTTGATTGTTGATTACGTTAAACAAAATCCCAAGTGGAATATTTCTCTTCAAACACACAAGTATATTAATCTTCCATAACATTATTAATCTTCCTTTATGATAAAAACTATAAATGTGATTAAACTCTTTGTGTGCATTTTAATACTCCTTCAAAATGTGTCACCGATGCAGGCACAGGTTCAACCATACACCACTAAGTCGTCAAAAGCGATTAAGTGTTTGGAGAATGGTATGCATCTTTATGATAATAAACAATATGATGAGGCAAAGAAAGAGTTATTGAAATCGATAAAAGCAGATCCTAATTTTGTTGAAGCGCATCTAACATTGGCACAGGTGTATTATGATGCAGGAGAATATTCTGATTGCATTGAAGAATACAAAAAAGCAATTGTCATCAACGCTGACTTTGATCATCGTGCCTATTATACATTGGCAAAAGCGCAGATGAGAATAGGTAAGTATGATGATGCAAAGGGTAATCTTAATTCCTTCATTAATTTCCCGAAAATAAATACTACCTTGAAGCATAATGCCGAGGATTATCTGAATGATTGTGATTTTGCGATATATGCCGTTGCGCATCCTGTTCCATATAATCCGATAGACCTGGGTGATAGCGTGAATTCAAACTATGATGAATACTTTCCTTCGATTACTGCTGATGAACAGCAACTGTTTTTTACACGAAGCATGCGGATTGATGAAAATCACCCCGGAACTGATGATAATTCGAACGAAGATATTTATGTAAGCGAGAAAATTAATGGAGTCTGGAACAAAGCTCATTCAGTTGGTCCGAATATCAATACATCGTTAAACGAAGGCGCTGCGTGTGTTTCGGCAGATGGGTTGACAATGGTGTTTGTTGGATGTGATAGAAGAGATGGCTATGGAGGTTGTGATTTATATATTGCCAAAAAGTTTGGTGATACATGGAGTAAGCCCGTAAATATGGGTCCTCCCATCAATACAAAGTATGGAGAAACACAACCCAGCATATCATCTGATGGAAACACCATTTATTTTGTGAGTGATCGTCCGGGTGGATTGGGAGGCATGGATATATGGAAGAGTGTGTTGGGAAATGATGGCTATTGGGGCGAACCTGTCAATCTTGGTCCGAATATTAACTCTGCAAAAGATGAAACTTCGCCCTTTATTCATCCCGATAATCAGACTCTTTATTTTGGTTCTAAAGGAAGAGTAGGAATGGGCGGTTATGATATTTATTATTCGCGACTTGATGATAAAGGTGTTTGGGGAAAGGCAATAAATATAGGCTATCCTATAAATACTTTCGGAAATGAAAACAGTTTGATTGTGAGTGCTGATGGCAAGACTGCCTATTTTGCATCCGATAAGGCAGGAGGCAAAGGAGGAATGGATTTATATTCGTTCGAGTTGTATCCTGAAGCGCGTCCTCATAAGGTTGCCTATGTAAAAGGGAAGGTGTTTGATAAGGAAACCATCCGACCATTAACCGCTCATTTCGTGTTGCTGGATGTTGTTTCCGGGAAGCCGGTTACGGAATCATATTCCAATAAAAAGAACGGAAATTTTTTGGTGTGTTTGCCCGTTGGCAGGGATTATGCCTTGCATGTTGATGTAAATGGTTACCTGTTTTATTCACAGAATTTTACATTAAAAGATAATCCTGATAAGATTGATTCGATTATGATGGATGTTCCGATGTCACCGATAAAAGTAGGAGAGAGAGTAGTGTTGAAGAATATATTTTTCGAGACTAATAAGTATAATTTGAAAGATGAATCGAAAGCGGAACTGAATAAATTAGTTTCCTTTCTGACTGATAACAAGACTTTGCATGTAGAGATTACCGGTCACACTGATAATGTTGGTTTGAAAGATTCGAACCAGGTATTATCCGAGAATCGTGCTCGTTCTGTCTATGATTATCTGATTAATCATGGAATTGATAAAGCGCGATTATCTTATAAAGGATATGGCGATACCGTGCCTATTAAAGATAATGATACTGATGAACACCGTGCTTTGAACAGGAGGACAGAGTTTAAGATTGTTCAGTAACGTAAAATCTGGATTCCACAAAACAACTCTAAAAGTTGTTTAACAAGTTAAATTTTACGTTTAATACTCCAGCAACTCCTTCATCATCTTTCCAACCTTCTCTGCATTGGGAAGCATGGTTTGCTCTAATAATGAATTAAGAGGAACGGCAGGCATATTCTCGGAGCCGATTACAAAAACAGGGGCATCAAGATATTGAAAACATTCTCTTTGAATCCTTCCGGCTAATGATTGTGCAAAGGTATTGAAGATGGGTTCTTCAGTAATTATTAAACATTTATTGTGTTTTTTAACGGATGTAAAAATTGCTTCTTCATCAATAGGATGAATTGTTCTTAAATCAATTATTTCTATTTGCCCTGGAAATTGTTTTGATGCGTTCTTTGCCCAATAAACTCCCATACCATAAGTTATCACAGTCATTGTTAGTAATTGAGTATCTTTTGGATTTATCTCCTGAACCATCCTTGCTTTACCAAAAGGAATGACATAATTCTCATCAGGCTCTATAGTCTTTGCTTCTTCGGTACCTTTTATCTTCGACCAATATAAACCTTTATGTTCAAATATCACAACAGGATTCGGATCGTAATAAGCTGACTTAATTAATCCTTTTAAATCTGCACCTGTTGATGGATAAGCAATTTTAATTCCGCGAATATTTGCCAAAACAGATTCAACACTTGATGAGTGATAAGGACCACCGCTTCCATAAGCACCAATTGGCACTCGGATAATACAACTCACCGGATATTTTCCATTAGATAAGTAACAGGAACGACTGACTTCGGTAAACAATTGATTCAATCCGGGCCATATATAATCGGCAAACTGTACTTCAACAATAGGCTTGCATCCAACTGCGGACATTCCAACGGTACTACCTATTATATAGGCTTCTTCAATTGGTGTATTGAAAACTCTGTCATCACCAAATGTCTTTGCTAATGTTGCTGCTTCACGAAATACACCTCCTAATCTTCCTCCCACATCTTGTCCATATAATAAACATTCGGGATGCTTTGCCATTAATTCTTTTACTGCAAATAAGGCGCAGTCAACCATTACTGTTGGTTCTTTTCCTTCAGGAGAACGCTCTCCGGTCTCTTCTGTTATCGGGGTAGGAGCGAAATCGTGAGTGAATAAATCTTCCGGTCTAGGGTCTTCAGATGCTAATGCTTTCTCAAAGTCTGTTACTACTGTTTTCTTTGATAATAATTCAATATCTTCTAAAACATTCTCATCAAACCCCAAATCAATTAATTGCTTCTTGAAAATTGGCAATGGATCTTTCTTTAATGCTTCTGCCATATCATCACGATACCATTCTTTTCTCACACCAGATGTATGATGACCTAACAACGGAACCCTTGCATGGACTAAGAATGGTCGTCTTTCTTTTCGTACTATTGAAATTACTTCATTCAATGTTTTATAAGACTCAAAGAAATTGTTTCCTTCAACTGAACGAACCTCAAGTCCTGTAAATCCTTTTGCATATTCAGCAGCATTCATTGCTCTTGTTTCTTTTGCATTTGCTGAAATATCCCATTCATTATCCTGGATGAAATAAATTATCGGATACTGATGCAAGACAGCCATCTGAAATGCTTCTGACACTTCTCCTTCTGTAACTGCTGCATCTCCCATCGAACAAATTACAACAGGTTTGTCCGTTCCTTTATAAGGCGAAATATTTTGTTTTTCCAAGTATTGCACTCCCATTGCAATACCTGTGGTAGGAATTGCTTGCATACCTGTTGCAGATGATTGATGCGGTATCTTTGGCATATTATCACGCTTCAAACTTGGATGACAATAATAAGTTCTTCCACCTGAAAAAGGATCATCACGCTTAGCCAGTAACTGCAACATCAACTCATAAGGTTTCATTCCGATACCAAGCAATATACTATCATCACGATAATAAGCAGAAAGATAATCCTGAGGTTTCAATTGCAATCCAAGAGCCAACTGCACTGCTTCATGACCTCTTGAACAGGCATGAACATATTTTGCTGTTATTGCACTTCTCTCCTCATATAAATCCGACATTGCCCTGGCAGTAGTCATTAATTGATATGCCTTCAATAATGTCTTCTCAGGAATTATTATCTCTTGTTTTTTATTTTTAGGAGCTTTCGTTTCAGTTAACATGTGGCAAAATTAGGAAATGAAATTGATTAATTGATATTATTCAGAGTTTCAATTCTCAATCAGGTTCTTCTATTTACAAAACTTAGTATAGTTATCGGTAGCAATTTTATCTCCTAACTCCATACCTTTTTTCCAATCAACACAGGCAGCAGAGGTATCGCCTAACTTATATTTCACATATCCGCGGTTGTTATAAGCATCCGCACTGTTAGGATTTATCTCGATAGATTTGGTGTAATCTGCAATAGCTCCATTAAAATCACCGAGTTTACGCTTGGCAATTCCCCTGTTATTATAAGCAGTTACATAATCCGCCTTATATTGGATTGCCAGGGTATAATCTTTTATCGCACCCTGATAATCCTCTAACTGATCTTTGGCAAACCCCCGATTATTATAGGCACTGGCATCTTTAGGGTCTAACTTTATCGCTTTATCATAATCTTCAATTGCTCCTTTAACATCACCTAGTTTACGCTTTGCAATTCCACGATTATAATAGACTTCTTCGTAATCAGGTTTTAATTTCAAGGCACTGTTATAATCATCAACAGCCGCGAGATAATCTTTCATCTCATCTTTTAAAATGCCTTTATTATTATAAACAATATAGTAATCAGGTTTAAGTATCAATGCTGAATCATAATCACTCATTGCTCCTTTATAATCTTCGAGTTCCTTTTTTGCAACTCCTCTTCCATTATATGCTTTTGCATAGGTTGGTCGGAATGAAATCGCTTTAGAATAATTAATTACTGCAGAATCATATTTTTTAATTTCCTTATACACAATTGCCATATTATAATAAGCTTCTACATATCCTGTTCTATATTGAATAGCCTTGTTATAATCATCAATTGCAATATCATGCAAATCAAGATTATCCCGCGAAAGCCCTCTGTTAAAGTAAGCTTCAGCATATTCAGGTTTATATTGAATTGCTTTGTTGTAATCATCTATTGCAGCTTTTTCGTCCTCAAGGTTATGCTTTGCAATACCCCTGTTGTTATAGGCTGTTGCATAATCAGGTTTTAATGAAATTGCACTTGAATAATCTACAATAGCTCCTTTATAATCCTTTAAAGCAGCTTTGGTAGCACCTCTGTTATTTAATGCTTTTACATAATTTGGCAATAGCTTTATTGCTTTATCATAATTTTTCAGTGCTTCTTTATAATCTCCTTTATCATATTTATCAACTCCGAGGTTATAAAAATCTTCTGCCGTTTTTTGAGCAAACGAATTTGTTAGTAAAGAGAATAGTAAAACGATCAATAATATGTATTTTTTCATCCGTGTTTATATAAAAATTCTTCAGGACGCAAAAGTAAGTTATTTAATGTAATCTAACCAACTTATAATAAAAACATTTTTAAGGTCTTTTTAACATCTGATCAAATTAAATTAGTTTAACTTTACCCACTTAATTCAAACAAAAAGCAGATGTCTTGCATAAAGTTGATTCTTGCAATTACTATTGGAATATTTTTATCTCTATTTAATGCAAATGGACAAAACTTAACTTTATCAGGTCGTTTTTTAGATGGCGATGACACTGCTTCCTTGATTGGCGTTACAGTTCTCCTCACAAATACACAAGATTCCTCTAAAAGTGGTTGGACTACTTCTGATGACAGGGGTTACTTTCTGATTAATAATCTTTATTCTGGAGTTTATAATCTTCGCGCAACATATATAGGTTACAAGGCGAATTACATCAATAAGATTTCCCTCGTTGCCAATAAAGATATAGGAACAATATTAATGGAACAGGATGCAGCTCAATTAAAAGCAGCACAAGTAGAAGCTTTTCAGAAAAGGGTAGAGCTTAAGGGCGACACTACTGAATATAATGCCAAAGCATTCAAAGTAAATCCCGATGCCTCAGCAGAGGATTTGATTACAAAGATGCCCGGAATTACAGTGAATCCCAACGGAACTATACAAGCTCATGGTGAAAATGTTCAAAAGGTATTAGTTGATGGACAGGAGTTCTTTGGTGATGACCCTACAACTGCAATGCGTAATCTTCCATCTGATATTATCAGCAAGATACAGGTCTTTGACCAGCTAAGCGATCAATCTCAGTTCACAGGATTTGATGATGGCAACTCAATCAAGACAATTAATATCATTACCAAAGCTGGTAAAAGCAACGGACAGTTTGGAAAGATTTATGGTGGCTATGGAACTGATGAAAGATACTGGACTGGCGGCAACATCAATTATTTCAACGGAACAGAACGTATTTCTTTAATCGGATTGAGTAATAATATCAACCAACAAAACTTTTCTACTCAGGATTTATTAGGTGTTCTTGGAACAAGCACTAATCCAAGAAGTGGAAGTAGTGGTAGCAAGGGAGGAAGTAGAAGTGGTGGAGGAGAAGGTAATTATGGCGGAGGAAATTTCGGGGGTTCTAACACTACAAGTCCAAGTAACTTCCTTGTTGGTCAGCAACCTGGAATCAGTACCGTTAATTCTATCGGATTAAACTATATTAATAAATGGGCTAACAAACTTACTGTCAACGCAAGTTACTTTTATAACAACTCGGATAACGTTACCAATACAACTTTAAATCGACAATATCTTCTCTCAGATACTGCAAGCCAGTATTACAATGAAATTGATCAATCGCAAACCAATAACTATAACCATCGCTTTAATATGCGGATGACTTATGATATTGATTCTAACAACTCCATAATCTTCACTCCGAAATTAAAAGCTCAAACTACCAATATTACAAGTGTTGACAGCGGATTAAATACCTTATCAGGAGCTAAATTAAGTAGCACCATTAATAATTATACTAACGATAACTCAGGATATGATTTCAATCAGAATTTATTGTTTCGTCATAAGTTTAATAAGCAGGGACGCACCATTTCATTGAATCTCGGAAGCGATATAAATACAAAAACAGGAACAAGCAATCTCTATTCTCAGAATGAATATTTCAGCAACAACGATTCTACTGCTATTACTGATGAACAAACACAATCTACTACCAAAGGATATACCGTTTCATCCAATTTAGCTTATACCGAGCCATTATCCAAGTCAAGTATCATCCAGTTTAATTATCAACCGTCCTACTCACAGAATAATTCTCAAAAGACTACCGATCTTTTAGATAAAACTACTGAACAATATTCACAAATTGATTCTTTACTTTCCAGCACATTTGATAATATCATCACCACACAAAAGGAAGGCATAACTTACAGGTTAAGAGATGAGAAATTAAACTTCTCTATCGGCGTAAATCATCAAAATACAATGCTCAACGACCAGGAAACATTTCCTTATTCTTTAAAGATTGATAAGACCTATGATAATTTCCTGCCAACAGCTACTTTCCAGTATCGTTTCAGCAAGAATAATAATCTTCGTTTGTTTTATTTTACCAATACAAATACTCCCTCCATTACTCAATTGCAAAACGTGATAAATAACACCAATCCCCTTTTGTTATCAACAGGTAATCCCGATCTCCAACAACAAATCAGCCAGACAATGCTCATGCGATATAACATTACCGATGCCGGAAAAGCTCGTACTTTCTTTGCCTTTATCAGCTACAATCCCATTACTGATTATATCGGTAATTCTACGCTTATTGCCAATAAAGATACCACTGTTTCCAACGGTGTTGTGCTCAACAGAGGTTCACAATTAACCATGCCCGTCAATCTTTCCGGCTATCAGAATTTGAATTCATTCTTTACCTATGGATTTCCCGTCAAATTCATTAAAAGCAATCTTAATCTCAATGCAGGATTGACTTATAACAGCACTCCCGGTTTGATTAATAATGTGCTCAACAGGGCAAATACTTATAAAGAAACAGGAGGATTGGTTCTCGGAAGCAATATCAGCCAGGATGTTGATTTCACCTTATCTTACAACAGCAATTACAACATTGTGAGGAACACCATACAGCCTGGTTTAAACAATAATTACTTTACTCATGTAGCAGATTTTAAATTTAATCTCCTGCCATGGAAGGGTTTGGTGCTTAATTCCGAAGTCAGCAATACATTATATACCGGTTTGCAAAGCCAATACGACCAAAACATCTTTCTATGGAGTGCCGGAATAGGATACAAGTTTGGAAAAAACAGGTTAGCCGAACTCCGCGTGGCAGCATTCGACCTCCTCAATCAAAACACAAGCATCACCCGTACCGTCACCGATACTTATATAGAAGATGACCGAACCCAGGTCTTGAAACGCTATTATATGCTCACTTTTACTTATAACCTAAAGAACTTCAGAGTTAAACCGAATACAAGTAAATAGGTTTTTCTATAGAAGATACTGTTTATTTCCTTACTGTGGTTTTATCTTTTACAACAAGCAAAACCAATTTATATTATTGTGCATTTTACAAACCTTCTTCTTGCTGATATGGTATTCTGATTGGATATACAGTCATTGTATCCTTCATTAATCCGGCAATTTTTGATACTGCATCCATTACATTGAGATATGAGTTGACATCAAAACTACCACCTAAACCTGCAATTATTGATCTGAACTGATCTCCTGCAAAACCAAAAGTCTCAATTTTAAAATTAACACCAGCCATATTTAATTCTCCTCCTGCAGCAACCTTTGCAGGGTCGTTTACATCAACTTTGGCATCATGACTTGATATTGTTAATTTCAATCTTACGCCAACACCTATCCTTGTTTGAGTGCTATCATTTGGTATTGCACTCCCATACGTACAAAATGTATCTTTATATTGAACAAAATCTACCACAGCAATTTTTAAATTTTTCGTAAACTTAATATTGATTATTCCTAAAATAGTTGCATTGGCTTGATTTTGTTCATCTAATATATAACTAAATTTTTGAAAACCTGAATGTAATTCCTGTAATTTCATAGGTTGGTTAACTGAACAGCTATTCCATGTGTTTGAATTTGCTATCGATTCCATTCTTACCTGATTATGTATTTGGGTACCTGTATCTAACTGGGTTTTTGATTTCTTTCCGGGAATGTTAAAGGTATATTTCTTAACAGGAAGTTTAGAAATATCTGAAGGGGATAATTTAGTCCTTGCTTCATTGTTAATTGAACCTTTT
>Ga0206936_1023_pt1 | contig 49004 bp, 56 predicted proteins | sample Alteio_BWOrgHeat_14_FD_152922 | JGI IMG/M metagenome (GOLD analysis project Ga0206936, IMG submission 152922) | Enriched cells from forest soil in Barre Woods Harvard Forest LTER site, Petersham, Massachusetts, United States -... | ecosystem: Environmental > Terrestrial > Soil > Temperate forest >... | reverse complement strand
TAAATTGAGGCCGTCATCGGCGCGCCCGTTGGAGATAAAAAATTCGCCCGCCTTCTCCACGATGTCGCCGTGTTCGCGCAGCGGATAACCTTCGGCGGTTTTCAGGCCGCGCGTAAAATATTTTTCATCATGATTGAAATTCAACAGCACTGAAGAAAGCCCCATCGGCGGGCATTCGTCCGCGCCGTTTCGCATGGCGATGAATACTTCGCCCTTGCGTCCGTTCTCGTCGTCCTGTGCCCAGAGCACCATGTCGGTGCCGAGGTTGGGCGTGGTGAAACATGACGGGCTGGAGGCTTGAAAATAGGTGCTGCATAAATATCCGCCGCCGATTTCTGTTCCACCCATATACTCGAAACACGGGCGGTATCCCTGTGCGCGGCTCATAAGCCAGAAATAATTGCGGCTGTTCGACGGTGAGCCGGTGGAGCTGAACGCCTCAATGCAGCTCCAGTCGCTGCCTTCGAGCGCATTGGTCTTTTGCCATGTTTCGGGAATCGACGGAACCAGACCCAGCACATTGACTTTGGCGGTTTCAATGAATTTGGCAAAGGCCGGGCTGGTGGCCGCGCCGTCAAACATGGCCAGCGTGCCCTTATTGATAAAAGAAGCAAACACGGCGAACGAACCCATCATCCAGCCCATGTTGGTTGGCCAGCATAAAATTTTCCCCGGCTGCATGTCATGATGCAAATGTGCATCCGTTGCACTTTTGATGGCTGTTGTCACCGTCCAGGGGATGGCTTTGGGCGGTTTGGGTTTTTCGTCACCCGATTCTTTCGGCGTTGAAGTCGAAGACGAGAAGATCACGTTGATGATCGCATCCGTACCTTGTACCAGCGGCGTAAATTTTTCCGAAGCGCCTTTGATGAAATCGTCAAAATGGATATCGCCTTTGCGTAAACTCTTGAAGCCGGTCTTATCGCCACACACAATGGCCATCGGGGCATTGCTACAGGCGGCTACGGTGGGATACAGCGGAAAAGATTTGAGTCCGCCCGTCATATCCTGCGTGAACACGGCATTGACCGGCTTGGCGGCGTCGAAGCGGATTTCGAGTTCAGCGGATTTGAAACTGTCGGCCAGCGACACCATTGCCCCGCCCATCTTGATGATGCCAAGGAATATCGCCACGGCTTCAACGTTGAAAGGCATGTCGATGCCGAAACGGTCGCCTGCTTTAAAACCGTGTGCCACGAGCGCGCTGGCGATGCGGTTGCTATAGCTGTCGAGCTCGCCGTAGGTAATACGGCGAATCTCGCTGCTGCCTTCTTTCTGGTAGATGATGGCGACGTTGTCGCGCGGTGCGGCGAAGCAGCTATTGGCAATATTGAGCTTCGCCCCGGGGAACCATTGTGGCGCAAGCGGATTGGCCAGATTCACAATATTTTCGGACGTTGGCCGATAATTTCCCTCAAAGCGTATATTAAGCCGCTGTGCCATCAGCGCCCAGAAGCTTTTCCCATACTCAATCGACCAGCGGTAAAACTCGTCATAGCCCTTAAATTGCTTTGTTTTAAGAATCCGGGCGATATTGGTGGCCGCCTGCCGTTTTTCATCGGCGCGCCAGATGGGGCGGGGGCCTTGTGTTTTTATGTCCCAGCCTGCAAACGCCCAGTCGCGAAGGGCTTCATGCAGGGCAATGGGGTGCTTCGGCGTGAGGATTTCCTTGCGAATTTCCGTCCATAGCGCTTCCTGAGCCAATTTTTTGGCAAGATTTTCCAGCTTTGGCAGCAGGCCGGAAGCCTGTTCCGGCGTAAGCCCGGCGGAAATGAGTGCATTAGCGGAGAGGTTGGTCATTATTTGCCCCTTTCAATCTATGAAATCCTACCCCTAAAAAGCTAAGGTAAGGTAAATCATCCCGGAAGCCAACAGCCACCCTAATTCAGGCCGGCGTATAAAGCCGTGAACCCTTGATTTTACTGGCCTCACGGCAGGGTGCGTAACTTAGTGAAAAATAATCATCGAATCTGTGTTGACATAACAATTATGGGGTAGTATACGAATGCTCCCTTTGTTGAAAAACATAGGTTTTTGCGGAAAATTTATTCATATTTTATATGTGGATAGGCTCTCCGCTGCGGTTTGATATTGTGAATAGGTTTTTCTGGCTTTGCTATTTAAGCGGCAATGTTCCGGTTGTATGCGTCGAGCATACGGTAGTTGAATCGCACGGTTCACCTGCACCCCACCGGACTTGCCAATAAATAGTTGAGTCGATGTATTGAAATGCTTTGAATTGCCGAACGAGAATCTAAATTCTTCGCGGGATATAGGTTCCACATAGAGGAAGCGCTTGCTTTGCTCTGTACGTTCATGGTTCAGGCATCGTTCTAATAAACATTATGCGCAAGCATGATGTACTAAATAAATATGTTAAGAGCATCTGGTGGATGCCTTGGCTGTAAGAGGCGATGAAGGACGTGATACGCTGCGAAAAGCTTCGGGGAGCTGCGAATAAGCTTTGATCCGGAGATGTCCGAATGGGGAAACCCACCGTGTATACGGTACTGCTTACTGAATTCATAGGTAAGCGGAGCGAACCCAGGGAACTGAAATATCTAAGTACCTGGAGGAAAGGAAATATTGATAGACTCCGTTAGTAGTGACGAGCGAAAGCGGACTAGGCCAGTGGCCTTGAGACTTAAAGTAGAATGATCTGGAAAGGTCAGCCATAGAGGGTGATAGCCCCTTATACGCAGATAAGTCTCTTGGTCCTAGAGTAGGGCGGGACACGTGAAATCCTGTCTGAAGTTCCTTTAGTGGAGGGGGCGACCACGCTCCAAGCCTAAGTACTCCTTACAGACCGATAGCGAACTAGTACCGTGAGGGAAAGGTGAAAAACACCCCGGCAAGGGGAGTGAAATAGATCTGAAACCGGATGCTTACAAGCAATAGGAGCAGCGCAAGCTGTGACTGTGTACCTCTTGTATAATGGGTCAGCGACTTAATGTGTCGAGCAAGCTTAAGGCGATAGCTGTAGGCGTAGCGAAAGCAAGTCTGAATAGGGCGCTTTAGTTCGACGTATTAGACCCGAAACCTAGTGATCTAGCCATGGTCAGGTTGAAAGTTGGGTAACACCAGCTGGAGGACCGAACCCACGCCCGTTGAAAAGGTCGGGGATGAACTGTGGCTAGGGGTGAAAGGCCAATCAAACTGGGAAATAGCTGGTTCTCCGCGAAATATATTTAGGTATAGCGTCCGATGAATACCTTGGGGGGTAGAGCACTGGATGGGCTAGGGGGTCCCAAAGACCTACCAAACCTAACCAAACTCCGAATACCCAAGAGTACTATCGGGCAGTCAGACAGTGGATGCTAACGTTCATTGTCGAGAGGGAAACAACCCAGATCTACAGCTAAGGCCCCAAAGTGGTGGTTAAGTTGGAAAGGATGTGGGGTAGCCATAACAGCCAGGAGGTTGGCTTAGAAGCAGCCATCCTTTAAAGAAAGCGTAACAGCTCACTGGTCTAATAGCCGCCCTGCGCCTAAAATGTAACGGGGATTAAACCACCCGCCGAAGCTTAGAACTTATCTAATGGTTTCGACTATCAGTAAGTGGTAGCGGAGCGTTCCGTAAGCCTGTGAAGCTAGTCCGACAAGGAATAGTGGAGGTATCGGAAGTGAGAATGCTGACATGAGTAACGACCAACAGTGTGAGAAACACTGTCGCTGAATGACCAAGGGTTCCTGCGTCAAGTTAATCTGAGCAGGGTTAGCCGGCCCCTAAGGCGAGGCAGAAATGCGTAGTCGATGGGAACCACGTTAATATTCGTGGGCCTGGTGGTAGTGACGGATCGAGTAAATGATTTGGGCTTATTGGATTGCCCGGGTAATGAATCGGTTCCAGGAAATAGCTCCACCAATATAGACCGTACCCGAAACCGACACAGGTGGTCAGGTAGAGTATACCAAAGCGCTTGAGAGAACGATGCTGAAGGAACTAGGCAACTTGCCCTCGTAACTTCGGGATAAGAGGGCCCCATAGCTACGCAAGTAATTATGGGGGGCACAAACTAGGGGGTTGCGACTGTTTATTAAAAACACAGGGCTCTGCAAACACGGAAGTGGATGTATAGGGTCTGACGCCTGCCCGGTGCTGGAAGGTTAAAGAGAGGTGTGCAAGCACTGAACTGAAGCCCCAGTAAACGGCGGCCGTAACTATAACGGTCCTAAGGTAGCGAAATTCCTTGTCGGGTAAGTTCCGACCCGCACGAATGGCGTAACGACATCCCCGGTGTCTCCAGCATCGACTCAGTGAAATTGAATTCTCCGTGAAGATGCGGAGTTCCCGCGGTTAGACGGAAAGACCCCGTGCACCTTTACTGCAACTTTGCACTGGCATTAGGAAATGATTGTGTAGGATAGGTGGGAGACGTTGAAGCTTGGCCGCCAGGTCGAGTGGAGTCACCCGTGAAATACCACCCTGTCGTTTCTTGATGTCTAACCACGACCTGTAATCCAGGTCTGGGACCATGCATGGTAGGCAGTTTGACTGGGGCGGTCGCCTCCTAAAGAGTAACGGAGGCGCGCGATGGTAAGCTCAGGTTGGTCGGAAATCAACCTTTAGAGTGCAATGGCATAAGCTTGCCTGACTGCGAGTCCCACAAGACGAGCAGAGACGAAAGTCGGTCATAGTGATCCGGTGGTTCCATGTGGAAGGGCCATCGCTCAACGGATAAAAGGTACGCCGGGGATAACAGGCTGATGACCTCCAAGAGTCCATATCGACGAGGTCGTTTGGCACCTCGATGTCGGCTCATCACATCCTGGGGCTGGAGAAGGTCCCAAGGGTTCGGCTGTTCGCCGATTAAAGTGGTACGTGAGCTGGGTTTAGAACGTCGTGAGACAGTTCGGTCCCTATCTGCCGTGGGTGTAGGAAAATTGAGAGGATCTGTCCTTAGTACGAGAGGACCGGGATGGACGTACCGCTGGTGTACCTGTTGTTCTGCCAAGAGCATACGCAGGGTAGCTACGTACGGAATGGATAAACGCTGAAAGCATCTAAGCGTGAAACCAGCCTCAAAACAAGTTTTCCCCATTAGGGTCGTGGTAGACTACCACGTTGATAGGCCAGGTGTGTAAGAGTGGTAACATTCTAAGCTAACTGGTACTAATAACCCGATTGATTTATTTACACTGAACGATCCTGAATTCATGAACGTGCAGTGCAAAGCGATTGCTTTGTACTCACAATGTGCAATTCAAGCAGACAAAAACTCAATAATGCAAAAGCCAGAAAAACCTATCACGCCGTATACCGCCCAAGGTATAAAAACAGGGCCGGTTTATATGGCCTGGTGATTATCGCGAGGTGGGCACCACCCGTTCCCATTCCGAACACGAACGTGAAACCCCTCTGCGCAGATGGTACTATGTCTTAAGATATGGGAGAGTATGTCGTCGCCAGGCCTTATAAACCGGCCTTTTTTTATTTTTCATTATTCCGGCCAACTCACTTGGTAATTTTGTTCTCCGCTGCTCACGTGCCATTCAGGCACGCGGCGCTGCTCGCCCAAAATTACCGGCGCATTTGGCTCAGACTAATGAAAAATCTTCGCCGTCATTGCGAGGCGTAGCCGAAGCAATCCAGAATGAAATGCAGTGCGATTAATTGTTGGTGCTACGTAGTTTTTTTCCATAAATGATTTCCTAGGTAAGCCTCTTGTTTCGCAGACATCCACTAAAGTACGAATAAGGGTGCTAGCAATCAAGAGGTAAACTTATTCCCATTGCCCTTGGCGCCCGCGGCGCTAGAAAAACCTATTCATCATTTTCCCCGCGCGAGGGGAATTTTTGCCTCTGTGTTTCGTGCCGGGTAGTTATTGCCCCAATGATATTCATAAAAATCAACCTCCTGCGTGGCTACGCAGTTGGCGCGGAAATTGCTTATTATTGATAAACAACCGGGGGAGTGTTTATGACTACCATTTCCAATATCGGCGTCACCGCCACCAATCTGCAGAGCGCCAGCCTGCAGGTGCAAAATATTCAAGTTAGCAATTTCGATGCGCTGCTTTCCATGGTGCAGACCGATAATACCGGCACTTCTTCCACCAATTCTTCCAGCAGCAATACGCAAAGCAGCAACCCGCTGGGCAACATCTTCAGTGCGCTGTACGGAAGTCCCGCCTCTTCAGATAGCGCCTCCGCCGCTGGCGGCGATCCGTTCTCCTCGGAATTTGACAGCACATTTGGCACAAGCGGCCCGCTGTTTGACTACATCAACAACGTCACTGCTGGGCTGGGTTTAACTCCTGGCCAGAACTCGGCGCTGCAGAATATCGCCATCGAAAATAAAGACACCACCGGCTCAGCCACCGATATACAAACCATGGAAAACGAAATCATCGCCGCCGGCCTCCCGGGCTAATACGCCCGCTTCGGTGGAATAATCACCATAAAATCAACGTCTTGCAATCTGTCATCAAAACTTCACAAGCCATTTCAGGTGTGATGCGATAGGATGTTGTTCAAATAACAGGGGGTGAATATGGCAATAGATAACCTGAAGGAACTGGTCGAAAACTTGGCTCAGGGCGGAAGCTTTTATTACAACGTCAGTCGCTCCGGAACTCTGGCGCTGATCGCGCAGGATGCTGCCGTCGAACAACTGGAAAGTTTTGGTGTGAGTATGCTCTCCACCACGCCTGTTGAGAGTGCCATTCAAAACAGCAAGAGAGCGGTCGTGAATGTTAGCAGCCTTATGGACGCTCTGGGTAGCGAAGCGGTCTATAACGAAGCCATGCAAAATGTTCAGACTCATCAAAGAGACCTGGTGCGTAGCTCTCCCAGAGAATTACTCTCCAAAGCCTAGAAAACCTATTCCCAAAGCCCCGCGCATCCACTACAAAGGTAATAATTGTTAACCTTTGAGTAGCGGTGTTATGGGTTTAGTGCGCCATGGTGTTGGCTTCGTTTCCACCGGTCTTTTAGCCGCCTCGATTTTCCTTTATGGAGGGCGAATAAAAGACATCGATGCCACGCGGGTAAAAATCGACAGCGCCCTGTCAAGCATCGAAGACCAGCCCGATGGCGCCGCCGCCATAACCCAAGTCACCAAAGAATTAGAGGCGCTGGAAAAAACCTCCTATGGCCGCCGCACCCTCAAGGAAATTCATGACAAGCTGTTAGCGCTGGAAGATAAATCGCCCAAAGAAAAAGAACTGGGGGTTGAGCATATTCTGGCCGAGGCCAGATCGGATGCAACCTCCAAAACGGCATCCGACGAAATAAGCCTCATCGGCGCCGTCGGCCTTACCGGCACGGTCACCGCCACCACGTTAATCGCGCCCCTCATCGGCGGGCTGCTTGTTCGGCTCCTCTTTGGCGAAGAAAAAGATGGTAGCGTCCTTCTGAAACTCGAAGACGAGGGCGAACCCGGCGAGCATCGAAAGCTTGAACGCCTTGAGCGTGAAGCAAAGCGGCGCAAGCCCGAACCTGATGAGAAACCAACCACCAAGGAGTGGCTGAGAAAGCTGCTCACCCGTGAGGTGGGACCCAAAAGAAAGATACGACCGCAAGAGCAGGCGATATTAGATGAGGCGAGGGAGAGGGCGAAGTACCACCGCCCCCGGTAACGCCCCGCCGGCTAAAAAATCACCATAAAATCAATATCTTAAAAACTTCACAAAAGCGTATGATTTTTAGGTTTTGCCCGGCTATAGTTAGTGCCGTTTATCATTAATGCCATAAATACGCATAAAAGGAGGACCCATGCCAGCTGCCGCCCAGAAAACTCAGGAATACCCGGAATTCAACAGCTATCCTTCCGTCGCCGCCGGCATTCTCACCACAGAGCAAGCGCACGACATCAAGGAGCGTATTGGCAACGACGGCGAGCCTTACGCCCTGTCAGAGCTAACCGATCCACAAGAGCGCATGATTTTTATCGAGCGCAAAATCCAGATGACCCGCGGCTTGCGTATTGGCGTGGCCATGGGCAAACCGGATGAGAAAAAAGCCTATGCTAACGAACTGGCAAAACTCTACGTCGCTCAGAAAGTCACCCCAAACCTGAAAGCGGCGCAGGCGGATGTCCTGAAGTTCCTGGCCTATCACGGCACACTGCATGCCGACACCGATACGATGAAAAACGATCCCGTCGTCACGGCAGCCACGCTCGGCTGGGATGTTCCGGAAGCTGCAGCGGGGGCGGCCAAAGCGGACGACAAAGCCGCTGCCGCACCTCCTGCCGATGACGCCGCCGCCGACACATCACACGCGGGCAAAGAGCAACGCACGCCACGTACCGTTTCCGCGCTGATGAAGCAATGCATCACTGCCGAACGTAGTCTGCAAAAACATTTAAATGCGGAAAACACCACCACAACGGTAGCCACCGCGGCCAATCAGCGCTGTGAGCAACTGCGCCAGCAGTTGGAAGCAGAATGTGGGGAAAGAAGCTATGATTTCGATAAAGCCCGCGCAAAGGTGGAAGAGACCTTATACGGCGAGAAGGTAAGGTCGTAACGCTTTTCTCTTAGCCAATCAATATCTTAAAAACTTCACAAAAGCGTCACACACGGCTTGCTGCCTTCGCGCTATAATGGCGGCATGGATTACACCAACCAAACCTACATGCCGAAAACGCAAGCAGCGCAGGCCCGTGTACAAAAAAAGCTGGTGGATGAAAGCTGGAAAAACGAAGCGTTTCGTCAACATGCCGAAGACGCAATCATGGCTGACTTAACTCTGCGCAGTGAAGGCTCACTGTCCGACATTAAAATCCAAACCATCTTTCCCGACGTCAGCGGAGAAAAGCGCATCAAAGTGCTCATCAGCAGCGATAATAAAGGCTGGGCGCAGAGCGACACCATTCAGGGTTTCATCCGCGACCTGCGCGAAGTGAAAGCCGGTACGTTTCAGGTCTCCGCAGAGCGCGCATACAATTACGACGATCACGGCCCCGCTACCCTCGAAAACCTGCGGGACAAAGCCAGAATCGTCCTCTCCGCCGTCACGCGTGAAGATTTAGTCGCCGGCATCAACGCCGCCCTGGCCCACAAGGAAAATGCCATCTCCGCTAATTACGCCGCCGGCCTCACCGTATAACAAATCCCGCCATGACCGTTACTTACAAATCTCTCCCACCAAAAGACCGCGCGCTGGTCGATATCGCCATTTTGGTAAAACACTACGACAAGCAAATTGGCACCAGCACCGGCACTCCGGTTCCGCTGCCTGAAAAAGAGCAGCTGCCTGCGCTGCGCGACGAAGTAACTGCCGATTTAGGCAAAATCAAAGGTTCGGAGGCGTTTTTTATCTCTCAGGCAGAGCGCATCCTCACTACGCGCATGGCCCGCCGCGTCAAACCGCTGATCGATCTTCTGGAACTTACGCCTGAGAAATTGCCGCAAACGGCAAACAGAAACCTGAGCAGGCAAACGTCATTTCTCCACCGGAGCTAAGCGCCCTTACTCTTCGAATGTGGAAAAATCATTTAAAATCAATATATTATACTACGTCACAAAAGCTTAACGTGTTTTTATCTCTTGAATTGCTATAATCAGCGCATGTTTCAACGCATGATGGGGAGAGTATTATGGCATATGTACCGTTAGAAGAAGAAAAGTTCGGCAATGAACTGCCCACAGCAGGGAAGGGCGCCCTCGCTTTGGCAGAACTCGAAGGTGGCGGCAAAACGCTGCATGTCTATTTTGACCGCAAGAGCAGAGCTGTAACCCTGCATTATGATAATAACCACACCACCACCGGCGCTAAAAACGTCGTCGATACGCTGCGTGAGCAGCTTGGCGAACGCGATGCGAAGAATGTTAGGTGGGGTATCATTGGTGGTGAGCTGGTGGTCCAGCTCCCGGCGCAAGTCTACGTCGACAAGCTCGACGGCGAAGTCCCCGGTTTTAAACGCCAAGTGGGCTAACTTCCGCATTGCCTCTTAATACTCCGGGTGAATATAATTTAGGCATTCAGCGTATAATTTATAGGTACGCGTATGTGCATGCCTGCCAAATCCATCGCCGTTTTTATTGCCGCCGCGCTCCTCGCGCAGCCAGCCTTCGCTTTGTCATTTAATGGGCTCGGCTTGCCATCTAATGGGCTGCAGATCCAGTTGCAAAATTATGGCCGGGTTCAGGCAATCCATTCTAATGGCCTCGTCGTCACAAATTATTACACTACGTACCAGCCAAATAATTATTTTACCACCTACCACCCCAATTATATGGCGCAAGTTCCAATCAACCCCATTGCTTACACCCCGCCATACCAACCGGTCACTCCCGCCGCCGCACCGCGACCCGCAGCCGTCAGCGCCGATAATGCGATTAGATATTGCGGCGGTTATATATCGGGCACGATCGTCAGCGGTGTCCGTCAAAGCTGCCCAGTTTCCGGCGGCTCGCTACGCGCCGTAAATTAATCACTCCACCGGAGATAATTCTATGCTGAACCGTATCATTAGCAGAAGGATTCCAGCCACGCCCGTCACATGACATTTTTGTAATCTGGTGGTATCGGTGCAGTAATGGTGACGGTGTATAGTGGGGTTAAATTAATGGAGGGTTTTATGCGTAACATCATCAAAACAACCGTATGTGCTACCGCAGTAATGGCAGCACTCGCCCAACCCGCCATGGCCTACCCCGGCTATTACCATCACCATAATCACGTTGGGTTGGCGCTTGGCATCGGTGCAGGCGTACTTGCCGGCACAGCCCTTTATCTGGCAACCTCCCCGTATTATTACGGGCCTGCCTATTACGCGCCATATCCGGCTCCCGTGGCCTACTATGCCCAGCCGCCGGTGGTGTATGCTCAACCCCCGCAGATGGTTTACCAGCAGCCGCAACCTGTGATGCAGCAGCCCATGTCGCAACAGGTTTCCATGGCCGATAACAGCTATTGCCGCGAATACGACACCATGTCGCGCATCAATGGCGTGCTGACACCGACCCACGGTACGGCGTGCTATCAACCCGACGGCAGCTGGCAGATCGTCAACTAGCGAAAATCTTATTTAACGTTTTTTTAGCCAGGCCATAGTAACATCCCAGTATTCAATTGGGATGCATGATGAAATCCGGCTTTACGCTCATCGAACTCTCCATCGTGCTGATCATCATCGGCCTGATTACAGGGGGAGTGTTGGTAGGCCAGGATTTGATAAGTGCTGCCACTATTCGTGCCCAGATATCCCAAATTGAGAAATACCAGACAGCGGTCAACACCTTCCGCGGTAAATACGGCTACCTGCCGGGCGATATTCCCGACCCTGTGGCCACACAATACGGTTTTAAGCCTCGCGGTACTGACTGTAACGGAACAGCCTGTCCAGGTGAGGGCGATGGCGATGGTATATTGCTGGGCACCAATAATCCCCCAATAGCTTATGGAGTGGCTAATGGCGGCGGTGAAACAGCGGAGTTCTGGGTCGATCTAAGCACCGCCAAGCTACTGGACGGTTCCTTTACCGTCGCTAATGAAACGCAACTGGGCGGCGCCCCGCTCGATATCACTAACCTGTACCAATATTTCCCTTTTGCCAAGCTGGGGCGGCAGAATTATGTCTATGTGTTTAGTGGCGGCAGCGGCGCGCCGGGCGTATGGAACAGCAGTGGCTTCAATTATTTTGGTATCCAATACATCAAGCAACTCTATACATGGGCATACGACGCCCGCGTGGCTATGACCGTGGCGGAGGCTTATGCCATCGACAGAAAAATCGATGATGGCATGCCCCAAACCGGCCGCGTAACTGCCCAGTTCGTCAGTTACTATAACGGTGTCGGCTACGGCCTCACCTGGGCGGCAGGGGGTGGAAATGCCTGGGGTGGCGGAGTCGGCGGCAACCAGGGCGCTTCCGATACCAGTCCTACTTTTCCTACCGCCGACACCTGCTACGACAACGCCAATAGCAACGGCCAGCCCCAACAGTATTCGATGGGACAGAACAATGGCACTGGCATTAACTGTGCGCTTTCATTCAAATTCCAATAAGGATTCTTTCCCTTCCGTGACATGCTCGATGCCTTTACACTTTAAGTGAAGGAAGCCCGCCGCAACACATCGCGGCGCAGGGTTAAGAAAATGTCACACAAACTCACAGCAAAACAGATAAAAGCGCTGCATCTTCTGGCAGGCGGAGCCACAGCCGTCGAGGTGGCGCAGCTGCTGAAAATGCGCCGCGAAACGCTTTCGCGCTGGAAAAAAATTCCGGAATTTGCCCAAAAGCTGGAGCAGGTTATGACACAAATCCGCGACGGCATGCAGCACCGCCTGACCGGCCTTGCCGATGCCTCCATCTCTGCCTTAAAAACCGAACTGGTGCGCTATCAAAGTGATCCCAAACGTATCCAAACGGCGCTAAACGTACTCAGACTGCTTGGAATCGCACAGAAACCGCCCGGAAAACCAGCAATAACACCTGAAAAACCCTAAATTTATACCAAAACTGGTGCTGTCATGTAATCTTCACAATACAATTTTCGGCCAGTGCGCTAAAATCTTTGCATGGCCAAAATTTATGAAACCAGAGAAGACCTCCAGCATGACCAGCTGAAAGACGAAGCACAACGTCTGAAGCTCAAGGCCAGCCGGCAGGATTACTGGTCGCTGAGTATGCTCGGCGGCGGTCTGGTGTCGCAACTTTATCATGAACGAAAACCCGAAACGCGCGGTTGGTTGAGTTATCTCGGCATAGGCCTGACCATTGCGGGCATCGTGGAATGGGTCCGCTCCTGGGGCACCAGCAGCAAAGCCGATGCAGTCGAAATGCAGAGCCGTTTTACCGGCTCGGGGATCGTGAAAATGCCGATGGATACCGTGGCACCGGAACCTGAGTGCCATCATTGCCACTTGCAGGATGCCCGTCCCAAATCACTGCTGGAATACGCCGCAAAATCCGCGTCCGATCCGACAAAAACGCTTTAGTCTACCTCACTGCCTGGCCGTGGTAGAAGTACACGCCCAACCCAATCGTAAAAATAAAACATCCATACAGCGCGTGTTCAAAACACACCGCCGCCAACGATTTTGTTCTGGCGTAAGTGTCGGCAAAAAATAATCCCGCAATTGCCGAGAACACGACAGCCACCCAGTTGAGGAGCACAATATGCACCCAGCCAAACGCGCAGGCGCTTGCAATCATCATCGCGCGCGGTGTTGAAAATAACGGGGCGTAGCGCCGAAAAAAATAACTGCGGAACACTACCTCCTGCGGAATGCCCGAAAGCAGCGGGTAGAGCAGCATCACCATCACCCACACTGTGGGACGTTCAAGCGGCAGGCTGAACAAACGGTCGGGAACGACGAACCACGTAAACAGCAGCAGCAACAAGGCAATGGGAACAAAGCGCCGCAGAATGTGTTTGAAAACGGCGGCGTCCAGGGCTTTCCAATTCCACTCGCCGCGAAGTGTATAGCCTTCTTTTTGCAGCACTCGCCAGGCAAGCAAAGCCACCAACCACAACGTGATGTAAATCCAGCTATGGGGTTTGAGCAAAGCAAGGGTGAGGGGGAATGCCGCGAACAGCAGCAGGCATTCGAATTTCAGCCATTTGTGGGACATTATCTTTTTCCGTGAGGCAGTTCCCAGAATTTCTGCATGGCCAGGTAAGTGAATGATACCGTCCATCCAATCAGGATAAACCCGGTCAGCGCCTCCACGCCGGTAATCATGCGCAATGCGCCTTCGGGGGAAATATCGCCCAGTCCCAGCGTGCTGTAGATAACGGCGGAAAAATACATGCAGCCAACAAGATCCAGCGAATATTTTCCATGTTCGATGGCCGGTCCGGTCAGAGTTCCCAGCTCAAAATAATGCAGCAGGTAATAGGTGGCGCCAAACAGCCAGATATTGATGATGTGCGCGATGAATATGCTACCCACCACTGCCAGCACGCGCATCCGCGGTGGCCAAGTCATTTTTGGCAGCAGGTTCCAGATGGTGCGCAGAAGCTCATAAATATTGAGGCAGCACAGGGCAATCAGCACGCACCCCAGTAACCCGGCCAGTAAAAATTCCTGCATACTATTCTTTCCAATATCGTTGATTACTGTGTATCATAATTCATGCGGCTGCCAAATGTCATTAATAACAGGCTGATAATAATGGGATTATTTGTTTCTACGCGCCCATGTAAAAAAGCCTTTCCCAAAGCCTGGAATTTGCTATAAAACTGCCCTTTCCTTATGTAATCAAAGAAAGAGTAGTTCCATGGCAGTACCCAAAGCGAAAACCAGCAAATCCGCCCGCAACATGCGCCGGTCGCATCATGCGCTGAGCAAAACCACCGTGGTTCAGGATAAGACCACCGGCGAACTCAAGCGCCCGCACCATGTTTCGGCTGACGGCTATTACAATGGCCGCCAGGTGACCACCGACAAGGTTCACCACTAGACCCTAAGCTCTATGCCCAACGGCAAGCTCCAGTTACCAATCGCGCTTGATGCCATGGGCGGTGATAACGCCCCCGCGTGTGTATTGCGCGGCGCCGCCATGGCGCTGGTGCGCCACCCCGGCAGCAAATTCCAGTTTTACGGAAACCGTTACCTGATGGAGCCGATGCTGCAAACCATGCCGCAGCTCAAGGCCGCTTCTGAAATCGTGCATACCGAACTGGCCATCGCCAATGACGACAAGCCCTCACACGCCGTGCGCCGCGGCAAGGGCTCCAGCATGTGGCTGGCGATTGAGTCGGTGAAAGAAGGCAAATCCTGCGCCATCGTCTCCGCCGGGAATACCGGCGCGCTGATGGCAATGAGCAAACTCATCCTGCGCACGCTTCCGGGCATTTCGCGCCCCGCCATTGCCGGATTATTCCCTACCCTGCGCGGCGAATGCGTGATGCTCGACCTGGGCGCCAATGTTGAATCCGACTCGGTAGATTTGTTCCGCTTCGCCATCATGGGCGATGCTTTTGCCCGCGCGGTGTTGGGCTTGTCGCGCCCGAAAATAGGCCTGCTCAATATCGGCGAAGAAGAACTCAAAGGCCGCGACGAAGTCAAACAGGCGAGGGACCTGATTAAGGCTAATGGCCATGATCTCAATTTCCACGGCTTCATTGAAGGTAACGACATCGCCGAAGGCACGGTCGATGTGGTGGTGACCGACGGTTTCACCGGCAACGTGGCGCTAAAAACCGCCGAAGGCGCGGCGCGTCTTATCCGCACCTATCTCAAGGACGCATTCAACAGTTCACCGGTGGCCAAGGCCGGCGGATTTCTGGCCTACGGCGCGCTGAAAGCCGTGAAGGAAAAACTCGACGACCGCCGTCATAATGGCGCAATGTTCTTAGGCCTCAACGGTATCGCTGTTAAAAGTCATGGCGGCGCCGATGCCTACAGCTTCTGCAATGCCATCAGTGTGGCGGTCGAGCTGGTCGCGCATCACATCAACGACCGCATCATCCAGGAAATAAAACTCTCCGGCCTGCCACAATTGACACAGGACGCGAGCACTCTGGCTGCCGCCGTTTCTACAGCAGCGCACGAGGAAAGCCGCTGATGCGCCGCGCGGTGGTAATCGGCACCGGCGCCTATCTGCCGGAGCGGGTGATGACCAATGCCGATTTCGAATCCATCGTCGAGACCAACAACCAGTGGATTGTCGAGCGCACGGGCATCGAACAGCGCCATATCGCCGCTGAAAACGAATACACCTCCGACCTCGCCGTTCATGCCGGGAAGCAAGCCATTGAAGCCGCAGGCATAGCGCCGGATACGATTGATCTGGTCATCGTCGCCACCACGACGCCCGACGACACCATGCCCGCCACCGCTACCAAGGTGCAGTACCGGCTGGGTATTACCAAAGGCGCGGCGTTTGACATCAACGCCGCCTGCAGCGGTTTTGTGTATGCCATGAGCGTAGCCAACGGATTTATTGTTTCCGGCCAGGCACGCCGCGTGTTGGTGATTGGCGCAGAAACCTATTCGCGCATCCTCGATTGGAAAGACCGCGGTACCTGCATTTTATTCGGCGATGGTGCGGCGGCACTTTTGCTGGATGCCAAAGAACAAAACGGCACGAATGACGACCGTGGCATTTTATTCGCCGGCATTCATTCCGACGGCCAGCATACAGACTGGCTGCGCACCAACGGTGGCGTGTCTACCACCAAAACTTCGGGTGTGATGTCGATGGCGGGGAAAGAAATTTACCGCAACGCCATCACCCGTATGCCCGAAGCCGTCCAGGAAGGCATGATCGCATTGGGGTTGCCTCTTTCGGCCATCGACTGGCTGGTGCCACATCAGGCGAATTTGCGTATTTTGCACGGGGTAGGGCAGAAGTTGCATATCAGCGAGGATAAGGTGATTGCCACCGTCCAGAAGCATGCCAACACCTCGGCGGCCTCTATTCCGCTGGCTTTACACATAGCCAGCCACGATGGCCGCATTAAAACAGACCAGCTATTGGCTTGCCCGGCCCTGGGGGCGGGGTTGACCTGGGGATGCTTTATAATAAGGTGGTAAAACCCCCTAACTAGGCTGTTGATTTCATTCTGCAAATACACTATGCTTAGGCTTACTAACAACTAAGAGAAGAAGAAAAACCATGAGCAAAACTTTAACACGCGCGGATTTAAGCGCTGCAGTCTACAAACAAATCGGCCTCTCGCTGCAGGAATGCAATGCACTGGTTGATTCTGTCATTGAAGAAATCTGCGTCAGCCTTGAACAAGGTGATTCTGTTAAATTATCCTCATTCGGCACCTTCAATCTGCGCAAGAAAAAACAGCGCATGGGCCGCAATCCGAAAACCGGCGTCGAAGTGCCCATCACCTCGCGCACCGTATTGTCGTTCAATGCGTCGAATCTGCTCAAAGCTCAGGTCAATTCCAAGCTGGCAGGTGGCAAGAAATAACTTTTAAAGAGGCGGCTGAATGTTACAACTCGATCTTCTGCCTAAAGAAAAGCCTCCTGAAAAACCCGACGCCGCGATACTGGAAAAAGCTCCGGGTGCATTCAAAACCATCAGCGAAGTAGCCGAATCCTTAGGCGTTCCCCAGCACGTGTTACGCTTCTGGGAAAGCCGTTTTTCGCAGATAAAACCCCTGAAAATGCGTGGCGGCCGCCGTTATTACCGGCCTGAAGATGTGACCATCCTCACCACTATCAAGAACCTGCTGTATAAACAGGGCTATACCATCAAAGGCGCCAAAAAAGCCTTCAGTCAGAAAAAACCGCTGAATGTTTCCGCCGCACCGGCGCCAAAAGCCAAAGCGGCATCGGACCCAAAGATCAACCAATTGACGGTTATCCGCCATGAGTTGATGGGTCTGCGTGATATCTTAAAAGTACATATATAGAATCTCGCTAGATGAAAAGTTTTCATGCCCATGAAGGGTTCACACTCGTGGAACTCTCCATAGTCCTTGTCATTATCGGACTCATTATCGGCAGTATTCTGGTCGGTAGGGACCTGATTCATGCGGCTGAAATCCGGGCTACGGTTTCGCAGATTGAGAAATACAATTCCGCCGCCAATACATTTCGTAACAAATACGGTGGCCTGCCAGGAGATTTGTCCTATGACAAAGCTGCTCAATTGGGTTTTTTTGCATTTACGGGCGCGAATGCTGGCAAGCCCGGTTATGGTGACGGCAACGGGTTGATTAATGCGGCGGGTGGAGGGGGGGGATTTGCCGGCGAGGTGTTGGTGTTCTGGCGCCATCTTTCAGACGCTAAGCTGATAAACGGGAACTACGGCACCACGGGAAGCGCCGCCCTCGTCACTACCACCGGTACTGTCACTGCCGATATGACGACGGGCCTGGACCAAGTCCTGCCTGCATCCAGGATGGGTATCACCAATTTTATTTCGGTCTATGCCGGCCTTAATCCCGGCGATGCTGGCCATAATTTTTATGAATTTTTGCCTACTAACGACATCTCCCCCGGCGGAAGCGGTAACGCGCTTAGCGGGGTCGTGTCAGTGGACGCCTACGTTTTTGATCAGAAAACCGACGACGGCTTGCCCAACAGCGGCAGGGTTTTAGCGACTTTCCAGGCGGGCATGGACTCGTTTCCTCCCGTCTGGCAAGCGGCTCCCGGCGGGGATTCCTGCACCTATGGTGGCACCAGCGGCAGCGACTCGGCCGCCCGGTACAATGTAACCAGCGCCACGCCGCTCTGTGGTATGCAGGTGCAGGCTAGTTTCTAATCCGATTTTTTGTGCCATGGATGTAGCTTCCGCCAGTCCCATGGTGGCATGACATCGCTGTCCCACATGCCGGCTTTCGTCTTGATAGCCGCATCTTCTTCGGGTGCATAATCCATGGAGTAATGGCGGTAGGCGAACGCCCAGCCGGTGGCAACCATCTCGCGGTTAAGATCAATCGTTTTGCCATCGCGTTGCACATAACAGATGGATACGTTGCGGCCATATTTATCATGGTCTTTGACCTCGCAGCGCACCGGTTGATTGTCGATCAGCTTGCGAAGCTGGTTACGGGCGGATCTGCCGCATGGCCATTCCCTGCCGTCATGGACGCAGGCTTGATGCAGTTCCGGCGCGTCGATGCCGTAAAGCCTGATTTCGTCTTTCCTGTCGAAATCCAGTGAGTCGCCGTCGATAATGTAGGGCGTGCCGGTCAGTGTTGTTGCATGAGCCGAACCCGCTGACGCCAGAATGATGGCTGCAGCGATGATCCGGTAGGCACGCATCAGGCTTTTTTCAGGAAGCAGGTCTTGAGCACGAGGCCTTTTACCTTCTCGGCGTTGCATTCGATATTTTCTTCGTCGTCTGTCAGGCGGATGTTCTTTATCAGCGTGCCGCGCTTGAGCGTGACCGATGTGCCCTTTACTGGCAAATCTTTAATTAGCGTTACGGAGTCACCGTCTTTCAGAAGATTTCCGTTGCTGTCTTTTACTTTGATGTCCATGAGTATGCTCCTGTTGTTTGCCGGGAGTCTAGCTCTCCGCCTTTCTGAATAAAAGGCATTTATGTACCTCAGTAAGGCACCTTCTGTTGCGCGGGGCTTGCAGTCCGGGCATTGCTGGGCAGAGAAATCGGTGGCAGCCTAGTTACAGGCAGGTTATTGGCAGGCAGGCTTAAAGAAGGGAAGTGATTAGGCGGTAAGGTGTTAGACGGCAGCCTGTTTACCGGCAGGGCATTATTGGGCAAGACTTTGGGAGGCAGATTAACCGGGGGCAGGACATTGGGCGGTAGCCGCACAGGAGCAAGAGCAGTATTGGGCAGATTAATCGGCGGCAAATTGGTTGGCGGTAAATAAATCGGCGGCAGGTTATTGGGCGGCAGAGCAATTTGTGGCAGGTTGTTGGGTGGTAAATTGTTAGGCGGCAGTTGCACGGGCGGCAAGTTGTTGCTGGGCAGGGTAATGGGAGGCAGATTGTTAGGCGGCAGGCTGATGGCCTGCGGGTGGAGCTCCAGTGGGTTACTTATGCCTCCGCCACCCTCTTCATAACCATTACCTGCGGGGCGGGTAGCGACATAACTCGGCGCTACGCCTGCGGACGGTGCATAGGTTGAGAAAATTTTTACCGGCGCGGTGGTGTGTGGTGGCCATGTTTCTACCGGCGCAGTGGTGATGGGAATGGGCGAGGTATTTACAGGAGCGCTGACGGAGGGTGATTCAGATGAAAGCGATGGCGCGGCAGATGGTGGTGTACTTCGACTGTCAGAACTACCTGCCACCGGTGGGGGAGAAAACGAACCGGGCTCATCTGCTGTCGCCGGAAATGCTAACAGGCCGGCGCATAGGCACATAGCTAAAAACGCCATCATGCCAGTAGTATGAGAAAATACAGATAAATTCACTATGCCGAATGTGGCGTGAAATAGCTAAATATTTATGGTGCTCGCGGCCGGAATCGAACCGGCATGACCTTGCGATCGAGGGATTTTAAGTCCCTTGCGTCTACCAATTCCGCCACGCGAGCACATCTCCTCGTCTAGCGCGTTCAGGGGTGGCTTGCAACATCTATGCGCTGGGCGCGGCAGGTTATTAGCCTCTGTTATTGTAGTATTATTGGCAAAAACTGCTAAATTCAGACTCGTTTTAACTTCCCTATAGGTGGCGCAATGCGGTCATTCATTCGTTATGATCTTATTTTTCCCAAAATAGCCAGATTGGCCTGCATTCGAACGCCATATTTCATGGCATTTCTGATTATGGCGATAAGTCTGGTTGTGGTGGCTATGACCACAGAAAAATTGACCCATACATCCGACGAGGCGGAGCACGTGGCGGCTGGAATGCAATGGTGGCAGGAAGGTCATTATGATTATAATTATGACCCCAAGCACCCGCCGCTCGCACGCGCTCTTATGGCCGCCCCACTCTATTTTATGGGGTTAAGAAACAATGACCAGCGCCTGGAAAATATAAATGTCTATACTGATGACTCGATAGGCAATATGCGCGTTGGAGAAGAACTCCTGCAAAGCGGCGGGCTCCATGACTATATGATACGGCTCGGACTGATCCGGTCAATGTTGCTGCCGTTCTATATGCTTTCCATGTGGATCGTGTTTATCTGGGCAAAAGAATTGTATGGCGAATGGCCAGCGGTTGCTTCGCTGGGGCTGTATGCCACGCTTCCCCCTATTTTATCGCATGCCGGGCTGGCAATGACGGATATGACCTATATAGCCACCTGCATGCTGGCACTTTATCTTTGTATGCGTTGGCTAAGTGACCCTACTATTTCTCGCAGCATCATGTTTGGTGGTGCTGTAGCACTGGCGGTTGTAAGCAAGTTTTCCTCTCTGGTGCATATTCCCTGCGGTATAGCTGCGCTTGTGGCAGTCAATTACTATATCGAAGGCCGCCTGATAACCATGAAGCACCTCAAAACATTGCCGTATGCCTTGAGCGTGGCGATGATGCTTATCCTTCTGGTATACAGATGTGACATATATCCTCTGTTATCGGGTATCAGCGCTTTGGTAGATATGAATAACAAGGGTGCGGCACAATGGTTATTTGGTCCATTACATGGCCAAAGCGTATGGTATTTTTTTCCTGTACTGTTTTTCTTTAAGACCCCGGTTCCGTTTCTTGCGGTTTCTGCCATTGCCGCTTACTGCATACTGTGTGGCATTGACCGTAAAGGAAGCCAGGTTATGGCAATTTCACTTAGCATCATGCTTGTAAGCATGATGAGCCACATCAATATTGCGATACGCCATATCCTGATACTATACCCGCTTCTGGCTATTCCCGCAGGGAATACCCTGGTATGGATGATGGGTACAAAAAATATCCGTCGGCCCTATGTGGTCGGGATATGTGTGCTGGCGTTGGGCTGGCAATGTATCGACATGGTGCGATATTTTCCGGATTACATTCCCTATTTTAACGTCTTTGCTGGTGATAACCCAGCGAAGATTGCGATCGTCAGCAATTTTGATAACGATGAAAACTTGCTGCTGTTAAAAAAAGTACTTAACCGACGCCGCATCAATGAAGCATATGTCTGTTTTGAAGGGTTGCATGCGAATCACATGCCACCCGCATTTTTTATGCCGAACAAAAATTTTAGCCCATGTCCGTATGAGGTCATGCCCGGCTGGACAGTGGTCAAGAAGCAATCGAAAGCGATATTTCCGGAGAAGTTCACTTGGCTTGATAAATTAACTCCGGTGGAGACTATTGACCATACATTGGAACTGTATTTTGTTCCGTAGCAGGTGGTATGGGAGTGTTATCGAATTATGAGGATAATGTTGGTTGCCAACTGTCAATTGACCCAGTCTTCTTCAAAAACCTTGTCACAAAGCCCCAGCAGCAGGGCTTTTATCTCGGCGCTGGCGGCTTCGATACGGCTTGCGTCGGTGGCGCGCGCCACTAGGCTTGTGCCTAGCTGGTTCTGGCGTACAAACGGGTAGCTGCCGATTTCGACATCGGGGTAGCGGTCTTGAATGGCACTCAAACCTGCAGCAATGTTGCCCTCGGTGACATAAGCAGAAACGGTTTTAGACAGCATTTTAGCGCCGCCTTTTAGTTCGTGTTTTACCTGCCCGAACATGGCCTGCATGATTTCGGGCACGCCGGCCATGACATAAACATTTTCAATGCGGAAGCCCGGCGCGGCGCTGACGGGGTTCAGGATGAGCGCAGAACCACGGGGCATATGGGCCATTTTAAGGCGGGCCTCGTTGAGCTTCGCCTTATCGTAATGGCGTTCGAGAATGGCAACGGCATCCGTATTTTTTTCGAGCGGAACTCCGAAGGCTTTGGCGATGGCGGCTGACGTAATGTCGTCATGCGTGGGGCCGATGCCGCCAGTGGTGAACACATAGGCGTGATTCTTGCGGCAGAGATTGACGGTTTCGATGATGGTATCCTCGATATCGGGGATGACGCGCACTTCCGTTAACCGGATGCCGGTTTCGTTTAATTCTTTGGCAATCCACGATAAATTCTTATCCTGGGTACGCCCGGATAGAATCTCATTGCCGATGATAATGAGACAGCCTGATGTTTGCATAGGGGTGAAAGCTACTATATACCTAAAGAAATAAGAATCAAAGGAGCAAGCGTTGTTCGACGATAATCGCCCAATAGTTATCCATAAACCAGAACATTACGCCGGCATGCATAAGGCCGGGAAGCTGGCTGCCGAAGTGCTGGACATGATTGCGCCGCATGTAAAACCCGACGTTACTACGGGATATCTCAATGATTTATGCCACGATATGATTGTGGGCGCAGGGGCGATTCCGGCACCATTGGGGTATCGTGGTTTCCCCAAATCCATCTGCACCTCGGTTAACCATGTTGTGTGCCATGGTATCCCGGGTGATTTACGGTTGAAAGACGGCGATATCGTCAATATCGATGTCACCGTGATTGTCGATGGATGGCACGGCGATACCAGCCGCATGTACTGGGCGGGCGAACCTTCCATCAAGGCCAAGCGGTTGTGTCAGATAACCTACGAAGCCACGATGCTTGGCATTGAGCAAGTGAAGCCGGGCAATACTGTCGGCCATATCGGCCATGCGATTCAGGTCTATGCGGAGAAACATGGGTTTTCAGTGGTGCGTGATTATTGCGGTCACGGACTTGGAAAAATATTTCATGACGCGCCGAGCATACTGCATTACGGCGAACCCGGCGAAGGCCCGGTGCTAAAGGAAGGTATGTTCTTCACCGTGGAGCCAATGATCAATGCCGGCGACTGGGGCACAATATTGAACAAGCATGATGGCTGGACCGTGACCACGCGTGATAAATCGCTTTCGGCGCAGTTCGAACATTCGCTCGGTGTTACCGCCAATGGCTATGAGATATTTACTTCCTCACCCAAGGGCATGAACCATCCGCCTTATGCCTGAGACGGCAACAGCATCTAAACCCGCGCATACTGGCCATCGCAAGCGGCTGAGAGACCGCTTTTTGCAACACGGTGCGGAAGCGCTGGCCGATTATGAACTGCTTGAAGTTATTTTATTCCCAGCCAAACCCATTGGCGACACCAAGCCGATGGCCAAAGCGCTGTTAAAACATTTTGGCAGTTTTGGGCAGGTATTATTGGCGGAACCGCAGGCGCTGCTGAAAGTGGAAAGTGTCAACGAAGCGGCGGTGGTGGCGATTAAATCCGCCAAGGCGGCGGCAGAAAGGTTGCTGAAGGAAGAGGTGGCATCGGGCGCGATTATCAAAAGTTGGACGCAGCTGATCGATTATTGCCGACTGACGTTCGGTCATAACCAGAATGAAGAATTCCATGTGCTGTTTTTAAACCACAAGCTCGAACTCATTGCCGATGAGCGCCAGCAAAAAGGCACTATCGACCATGCGCCGGTTTATCCGCGCGAAGTGGTGAAGCGGGCGCTGGAGAAGGGGGCATCGAGTATAATCCTCGTGCATAACCATCCCAGCGGTGACGTCAATCCCAGTAAGGCCGATATCGACGTGACCAAACAAATCATCATGGCGGCCAGGGCGCTGGGCATTGAAGTAAATGATCATATCATTATTGGACCGAAGAAACATTTTTCCTTCAAGTCGAAGGGGCTGATCTGATGACGCGATGCTGGGGGCTGGCAGTCAGCGCAGGCACGCAGGCGCAGGTGAAAGCGCTGGCCGCAGCGCTTGACGTTACCGCGGAGATGAAAGCTGCAAACACCAATACACTGCTGGGGTGGTTGCCTAATACATGCTTTATTCCGCTACAATCGCTGGTGATTCCCTATGCCATGTCGCCTGGCAATGAAAAACTATCACCGCCATGGCCAGAATTGATCATCAGCTGTGGCAGGCGAGCAGCGCAAGTGGCGCTGGGGATTAAGGCCAAGGCTGGGGCAGCCACAAAATTTATCCATATCCAAGACCCATATATTGCCCCGGATAATTTCGACCTCGTGGTAGCAATGGAACATGACAAAATTTCTGGGGCTAACGTCATTAAAACACGTTACGCGCTGCATGCCATCACACCGGATGTTCTGCAAAAGGCGGGAGGACATTTTGCGGCAAGATTTTTAAAATACCCGAAGCCTTATATGGCGGTGCTCCTTGGCGGCTCCACCAATAAATATAGGTTGAGCAAAGCAGGGATGGCAGAAATAATTACGTCTTTGCAGCGGTTGCTTGATGGCGCCAATGCGTCGTTGCTGATTACGCCCTCGCGCCGGACGGGAGACGAAAATATCGCGCTGCTGACAAAGGCGTTTTCTGGCAACCCGCGTGTGTATATTTATAATTTTTCCGACGAAAATCCCTATCTCGGCCTGCTGGCGCTGGCAGATGGCATTATTGTCACGAACGATTCGGTCAATATGATGAGTGAGGCACATGCTACGGGAAAGCCCTTATACATCCTGCCTTTGCCGGGACATGCAAATACAAAACCGACGCAGTTTGCAGAAAAATTATTGCAAGATGGGATTGCGCGTGGTGTGGGTGCAAAGTTGGAAAGTTGGAGTTACCCTGCGGATAATGAGATGGCCAATATAGGCACCAAGATTAAACGGCAACTGAGCCTTCGGTAAGGTTTTTACCATTTTCACGTAAGGCGCTGTCATAAATCGGATTGTAATTTCCGTGATAGAATTCGGGTTTTTCCAGAAACGGAGGCGTGAGTGCACCGAAAGCCTTCATTAGCAAATGTTCATAGCCTTGGAAGGTTTCCACCCAGCGTGTCAGGAAATACCGGTAGTTCCAGCTTTCCCATTTTTTTGACCATGTAGCGCGGTCATTTTTGCGCAAACGTTCGTCGTCATCGGTGAGTAAATCGATACCGATGCAGCGGGCAGCGCTGTCGAGCACACGCCATAAATCCTCGCGGTTTTCGGGCAGGCGGTCATCCCAGAATTCGGTGCGTAATGGTGCGATGAGGAGGCCTTGCTGCAGGGCAGAGCGCATGAAAGCGGTTTCACGGATGAGACGGTTTTGCTGAGCGGTTGAAGAGAGAAGCGGGCCTTTATAAATGCGACTGTTAGTAACCATGTCCAGATGGTCGAAATGCCCACCCATAGGCACTTCATTGCCTGCACAATCCATCATCATGCTGTCGACTGCTAGCCCTTTGTTATGCGCGCTCTGGCCGGGCAGAGTGAGCAGGCCGGAGCTCATATCGGTGTCGGAAGCGAAGACGTAGAGGTTATAGGCCCCCTCCATGGTGCGCAGACCATCATAGAGTACGGTGGTCCAGCCTTGTGTTTGATAAAGATAAATGGCGGCACCAGTGATGATGTCGGCCAGTGTCTTATTCAGGTAAAACCTAGCGTCACGCCGGTAAGCCAGCCCGAATTTATTGAGCCTGCGTTCGCGCGGCAGGGCGAAATAAGCTGTGCGGTCGCTGACCGTGGTGGGTTTGCCATCCTCACCATATGCCAGCTCGTCCTGCGCGTAGGCAAGAACGATTCGGATGGGGTCGTTTTTGCAGGCAGCACGCTCCTCCACACGGTAATTGCTCATGTCGACGAGATTGTCCGAGGAGACGGTAAGTGCCTGCGGCAGAAGCTCGCGCACAAAGCTCTGTGATGTGATGCCGGTGAACGACGACCAGGGCTTCTTGGTCACTGTGAGAGATTTCTCAGTGTTGCCGAGCGGTATTCGCGTCGGTGGGTAACGTAGATGACCAGTGTGGTGGACAGAATGAACAGAAGCGGATGCACGAACCAGGCCAGCGCTCCCAGCCCAAAATAATAGGCGCGCAGACCGTTGTTGAAGTGGGTTGCGGCATTGGCCACCAGATTGCTGCCTTTGGTGGTGAGCGCCTCGAGATCTTCATGGCACTCATCATGGGGCGGAACGGCGCAGATGAAGATGCCTGTGTAATTATACTGGCGCAATGACCATGTGTATTTAAAGAAGGCGTAGATAAAAATAATGATCAGTAACAGTATTTTAATTTCCCACAAAAATGGGGTACTTTCCTTGGTAAAGGGGATGTTGCCGAGGATGGCTGCGGACCGGTCATGATAGCCCAGTAGCGACACCAGGCCGGCGATAATAAAGATGGTCGTGTTGGCAAAAAACGAGATGCTGCGCTGGAGATTGCCGACCATGATGGCGTCTGTCGAACGGTTATCCCGCCGGATCATTTCGCGCATCCACAACATGCGGTAGCGATTGGTGATAGCCAGTAGGTTGTTGGAGCTGTGGCTTTCGTGGTCGCTGTAGCGGGCATAGGCTATCCAGCCAACAATGAAGTACAATAACGCGGCCGTGTCCTGCCAGTCCATGTATTGGGAGAAATGATCCATAGCCTTATCCTAACAGTTTCCGGGTTGCTTCAGTGACATCTGTTTCACGCATCAGCGATTCGCCGACGAGGAAACAGTGAATGCCTGCCCTATCCATGCGCTCGAGATCGGCGTGCGTACTGATGCCGCTTTCGCATACTTTCAAGATATGGGCGGGAATATGTTTTGCAAGCCTTTCGGCGGTGGCCAGATCCACGTTCATAGTCTTTAAATCACGGTTATTGATGCCGATAATAGTGGACTTCAGCCCGGAGAGCGCCTGTTCTAGCTCGCGTTCGTCATGCACTTCGACTAGTACGTCCATACCAAGCGAAAAGGCGGCTTTTTCCAGATCGCTGGCCTGTGCGTCGGAAAGCGCGGCTATGATAAGCAGAATGCAATCAGCGCCGAGGGCCCGTGATTCGACGATTTGATATGGATCGAGTATGAAATCTTTGCGCAGCACAGGGAGAGAAGCGGCGTTGCAGGCTTGTGAAATGTAACTATCATCGCCCTGAAAATAAGGGACGTCTGTTAACACGGACAGGCAGGCGGCACCGCCCGCTTCATAGGCTTTGGCGAGACTTGCCGGGTGGAAATCGGCGCGGATGAGGCCTTTGCTGGGCGAGGCTTTTTTGATTTCGGCGATGAGGCCGAATTGCTTTGCAGCGAGTTTTTTGTCGAGGGCATTTTTAAAACCACGTGGTTTCCCCGCCTGTTTGACAAGCCCGTGTAAGGCACTTTCGGGCATTTGCGATTTGCGGCTGACGATATGTTGGCGTTTATCGGCGCAGATTTTTTCCAGCGTGTTCATACGGATTGATGGCTCACATCTGCCAGCTTCATGAGTACCTTATGGGCGCGGCCCGAATCGATGGCTTCTTTGGCCAGTTCCACGCCTGCCTTTAAATCGGCGGCCTTGCCCGCGATGAGCAGCCCGGCAGCGGCGTTATAAAGCACAGCGCGGCGGTAAGCGGATTCGGCGCCGGAAAGCGCATAGAGCAGAGCTTTGGCGTTTGTTGCCGGGTCCTTGCCCTTTAGCTCCTCCAGAGGGATGCATTCAAGACCGGCGTCTTTGGGAGACACTTCAAACATCCGGATGGAATCATTTTTTACTTCGGCGACTCTGGATGGACCCGAAAGGGTGAGCTCGTCCAACCCATCGCTGCCATGCACCACCCAGGCGCTTTTGACGCCAAGTTCTTTTAGTGCGGTCGCTATCGGCTCCACCAGCCTTGCTGAATAGACGCCAAGGAGTTGGTAATCGGGCACAGCCGGGTTGGCCAGCGGGCCAATCAGGTTGAAGATGCTGCGTATGCCAAGCTCCTGCCGCACGGGAGAGATATGGCGCATGCCCGGGTGAAACAGCGGCGCCATCAGGAAAGTCATGCCGCATTCCTTGAGGCAGCGTTCGAGTACCGAGATTTCTGCATCGATCTTGATGCCCAGCGACGTCAGTACGTCAGACGAGCCGGACGCCGAAGATATGGCGCGGTTGCCGTGCTTAGTGACCGTAAGTCCGCATGCAGCAAGAACGAAAGCCGTAGCGGTAGAGATGTTGTAGGTAGCGTGGCCATCACCGCCAGTGCCACAGGTGTCGATGCAGGGATGAGGTACTTTGATTGCTCTGGCCTTGGCGCGCAGTGCAATCGCTCCGGCAGCGATTTCATCCGGGGTTTCGCCTTTTATGCGCAACCCCATAATGAATGCTGCCATCTGTGCCGGGGTGGCGCCACCATTCATAATAACCTGGAAAGCGCGTGTTGCCGTTTCACGCGTCAGGTTTTTGCCTTCGGCGAGGAGGGCAATCACATCATGCATCACATGGTCGGACATACACTAAATCAAATCGAGGAAGTTTTTAATCAACTCGTGCCCATGTTCGGAGGCGATGCTTTCCGGGTGGAATTGTACGCCGTGGGTATTGTGCTGTTTGTGGGACAGGCCCATGATGAGGCCGTCATCGGCGGTGACCGCCGTGACTTCAAGGCAGTCTGGCAGACTCTTGCGCTCGACGATAAGCGAGTGGTAGCGCGTGGCCTTAAAAGGAATGGGCAGATTTTTAAATACTGTGCGGCCTTCATGGTAAATGTCACTGACTTTACCGTGCATGGGCTGCGGGGCACGGATGACTTTGCCGCCAAAGGCCTCACCGATGGCCTGGTTGCCCAGGCACACGCCGAAAATGGGGATTTTACCGGAAGCCTGTTTGATGACCTCCAGGCAGATGCCCGATTGTTGGGGTGTGCCGGGGCCGGGCGAAATTACGATACCGTCGGGCTTTAGGGCAATCAAATCTTTCGTAGTGATTTTATCGTTGCGATAGACGACGACTTCCGCCCCCAGCTCGCCAATATAGTGCAGCAGGTTGTAGGTGAAGCTGTCGTAGTTATCTAAAAGCACGATCTTCATGTGAACTTAATGGCCTCCTCGGCGGCACGCATCAGGGCACGGGCTTTATTAAGCGATTCCTGATATTCGGCTTCATTTTCACTTTCGGCGACGATGCCGCCGCCTGCCTGCACGTGCAGTTTACCATCTTTTATAAGGCCTGTCCGCAGGGCAATGCAGGTGTCCATATTGCCGTTACCGGAGAAATAACCGATACAGCCGCCGTAAAAACTGCGGCGTTCGGCTTCTAATTCATCAATAATTTCCATGGCGCGGATTTTGGGTGCGCCCGAGACCGTACCTGCCGGGAAACCGGCGATGAGCGCCGAAAGGGCATCAAAGCGCGGGTCGATTTCGCCCACGACGTTGGAGACGATATGCATCACGTGGGAATAATTCTCGATGGTCATCTGTTGTGTGGTTTTGACGCTGCCGATTTTGGCGACGCGGCCGACATCGTTGCGGCCAAGGTCGAGCAACATTAAATGCTCCGAGATTTCCTTGGGGTCGGATAGTAAATCGGCAGCCAGGAGGCGGTCTTCCTCGCGGTCATGGCCGCGCTTGCGGGTTCCGGCGATGGGGCGGATGGTGACTTCGCCATCGCGCAGGCGCACGAGAATTTCGGGGCTTGAACCCACCAGCGTGTAATCGCCAAAATGCATGTAAAACAGGAACGGCGAAGGGTTCAGGTGACGCAACGCGCGGTAAAGTGAGAAGGGCGGTAGTATGAATTTCGCCGAAAAACGCTGCGACAGCACGACCTGGAAAATATCACCTGCCTTGATGTGTTCCTTAGCGGCGTTGAGCATTTTGTCATAAATCGCGCGCGTTGTGTTGGAGATAAAATCGGCCATTTTTACCGCCTTATGCGCCTGCCTCTTGGGTGCAGGCACGGGCGAGGCCAGGCGCTCCAACACATAGGTGATGCGCTTTTTGGCGGCGTCATAGGCAACATCGGCATTGCCGCGTGTGGCATCAGCCCAGATGCTGGTGATGATAAAAATCGTGTCGGAAACGGCGTCGAAAATTACCATCAGCTTGGGGCGGATGAAGCAGCTGTCGGGGACACCGATGGAATCTTTCTTGGTATCGGGCAGGCGTTCCATTTGCCGCACCATGTCGTAACTCATGTAACCCACAAGCCCGGCAGCCATCGGCGGCAGTCCAGCTGGGATTTCAATTTTGGATTCTTCGTAGAGCTTACGGAATGAGTCCAGACTGGGTTCGGCGCAAGGTTCAAAATTATCGTCATGCATTTCGTCGTGATGGCAGATCTCGGCTTTTGCGCCGTCACACCGCCAGATGATGTCAGGCATGAGGCCGATGACCGAATAGCGGCCACGGATTTCTCCTTTTTCCACCGACTCAAGTAAAAAACAGGGGTTTTTCTCGTCCATCAGACGCAACATCGCGGAAACAGGGGTATCCAGGTCGGCGGGGCAGCTGGTCCATACCAGTTGGGAGAGGCCGTGGTCGAAGCGCTGCTTGAATACCTCAGCCGAAGGGGTGAAGATGGGGGCGCTATTCGGCAGCATTGTCAGAAGGCGCTTCAAGAAGGCTTTGGTTTACGGTGATGGCATATTTTCCGCCAAGGTAACGCGTATATTCTTCAAGGATTTCATGACGGGCTGCATTGCCTATTTCTTCACGGATGTCGGCCAGTGCCTTATCGTTTTTGCTGCTCTTGTCAGCGGGAATAATGTCCTTAACAACTGCAATCGCATAATCGCCGTTATCGAGGGGATAAGCCGAAGTGCTTTCGCCAGGCTTATGCGAAAAAATATCGGCTTTAAGTGACTGCGGTAATTTTAATTCGCCGGATTTCTGGTCGGACTGCTTAAAGGGACCGACCGGGGATATTTTTAATTTATCGCTAGTAATAAGAGCTTCGCGGGTGCTGGCAACAGAGAATTTTTTAGCAAGGTCTTCTGCAAGTGCTGCCATGTGTTTGTTTAATTCCTGCCTTTGTAAGTTGGCGGTTGCCTGTGATTTAACTTCCGCCAGATTGCGCAGATGCGCAGGCGTGATGCTATCGACGCGCAGCAGGTAGTTGAGACCGCCTTTCGAACTGACCAGTGAAGATTCGGTTTTTTCCTCCGTTTTAAACGCCGTATCGATGAACTTATCAAACTCAGGGAGCCCCTTAGCAGGAGAATCGTCAGGCGATCTTCCGGCGCGGTCTAGGGGGCCTACCGTATGTATAGTGAGTCCAAATTCCTTGGCAGCTTCGGGCAAAGTACTGCCGCCGGCAAGCGAGTCTTCCAGAGAGTTAGCCATTTTATTGAGGGCTTCTTCACCGGATTTTTGTTTCAGGTCTTTTTCAATGGCGGCACGTGATTCCTCGAAGGATGCTGTGGCAGGCGGTTCGATGGCGGTGACGCGAAAAATATGCCAGCCAAACGGGCTTTGTATCGGGTCGGTGAAGCCATCCTTGGGAAGTGAGAACACAGCGTCTTCAGCGGATTCGACGAGCTGGTCGCGCTGGGTCTTGCCCATGGAAGTGGCGTTTTTATTGATAATAGGAGTGGTTTTGGCGACCTGATCGAAGCTCGTTCCGGCTTTTAGCATGGCGGCGGCTTTTTTGGCCTTGTCTTCGCTATCATAAATCAACTGGTCGACAACGCGGCGCTCGGGTTTTTTAAATTCGTCAATGCGCTCCTGATAGGCGCCTTTCAATTCGTCCTCTGAGACGGTTGCTTTCGCCTGTACGTCGGCGTTGGTGAAGCTGACATAGCTTATGCTGCGGTATTCGGGTGCCTTGAATTCATTTTCATGGGCATGGTAATAGGCTTCCACCTGCGCGTCGTCTGGTTTTGCGGTGGGTATGGAGGATGTGCCCAGTATATAAAGCGTTGCAGTGCGCTCCTGGTTGCGGGCTTCATAAAGTGTTTGTACGGCGGTTTCCGGAAGGGGGACGCTGGCCATCAGCGTATCGGCGATAATTCCTGAAGCGATATCCTGGCGTAGGTGGTCGACATAGATTTTTTCGGAAATGCCGTTGTTGCGTAGGAAAGCCTCGAAAATGTTTTTGTCGAAATTGCCTTTGCTGTCCTGGAATCTCTGGTTGCTGCGGATGCGGCGCACGACATCGGTGTCGCTGGGAACAATTTGCAGCGATGCACTTTCGAGTTTCAGCAGCGTCTGGGTGACCAGGTCATGCAGTACATGATGCGGCAAATCCAGGGTTTTCAGCATCTCGGGCGAATAGTTTTCGCCTATGGCTTGGCGGACGTTTTCAGTTTCACGCCGTAGTGAGCGCTGGTATTCCTCCAGCGAAATATTTTTATCACCCACCGTGGCAATATTGACGTTGCGGCCGTTATGGCGAAGCATGTCGCCAATACCCCAGATACCAAAGGTTATTACCAGGAACGCAAGCAGTAGCTTTGCGCCTAAATTGCCGGCAAGTGAGCGTAGCTCGTTGAGCATAGATAAGTTCTTGAATAACTAGTTTTTATGGCAGCAGGTTTACACCACAAATTACGATTGTAAAAGGATTTTTCGTCATCTACCTTGTTGCGCATGAAATATATCGTTGGCAACTGGAAAATGAACGGCGAGCCGGGTAAGGCGGGCGAGCTGGCCGGGGCAATCGTGCGCTATTGTGCCGGGCTCCCTAAAACCGTGGAAGTGGTGTTGTGCCCGCCTGCATTATTGATGGGCGAAGTGGGTGAAGCAGTGGCAGGGTCGCCGGTTAAGCTGGGTTGCCAGGATTGCCACAGTGAACCCGAAGGTGCATATACCGGCAATATAAGTGCTAAAATGGTCAAGAAAGCCGGTTGCAGCTATGTGATTACCGGGCATTCCGAACGCAGGCTGAATCATGGCGAAACCAACGAACAAATCCGTAAAAAAGCCGCTAGCGCGGTGGCTAGCAAGGTAAAACCCATCATTTGCGTGGGAGAAACCCAATCGGAATATGAAGCGGGGCGGGCGAAAGAAGTGGTAAAACGCCAGGTGCAGGAGTCGGTGCCTGCTGGGCTTAAGCAGAGTGATTTTATGCTTGCATATGAGCCGGTATGGGCTATTGGTTCTGGGAAAACCCCCTCGGCTGATGACATACGGCAAATGCATGCCTATATACTCTCAGTGCTTCCGGGTGCTGATGTGCTTTACGGCGGGTCGGTAAATGGTGCCAATGCTATTGAAATACTGGCTGTTCCAGGCGTTTCGGGTGTGCTGGTGGGCGGCGCGAGCCTGAAGGCCGATGAATTCTGCGGAATTATTGCAGCGGCAAAAAGATAATGTATAAGGAATAGAGGCTATATAAATGTATACGATATTATTAGTAATTCACACGATCCTCGTCGTTTTTCTGATCCTGATGGTGCTGATTCAGCGCACGGACAGCGATGGACTGAGCGGTCTGGGTGGTGGCGGTGGAAACCAGTTCATGACCGGGCGCGGCGCGGCCAATTTTATGACCCGCACGACGGCCATTTTAGCCGCAGCTTTCATGGTTACCAGCTTGTCGCTTGCCGTGATGGCCAGCCACATGACCCGTACTTCCATTATCGATACCGCCGTGCCTTTGGAAACAGCGCCGGTTCCGGTGGAAGCACCTAAAGCTAAAGCAGTTGAAGAAAACAAGGCAAAGCCGGAGCAGAAAACTCCCGCCGTGCCAAAGCCGGAGTAATAAATGTCTGCACGTTTTATATTTATTACCGGTGGGGTGGTAAGTTCCTTAGGCAAGGGGCTGGCATCGGCGTCGCTGGGAGCACTATTACAAGCGCGTGGATATAAAGTGCGTTTACGCAAACTCGATCCGTATCTCAATGTTGACCCCGGCACGATGAACCCCAACCAGCATGGTGAAGTGTTCGTCACCGATGACGGCGCGGAAACCGACCTCGACCTCGGACATTACGAACGTTTTACTGGGGTGGGTGCGCGCCGCAGCGACTCGGTGACCACCGGACAGATTTATTCGACGCTGCTTTCCAAGGAACGCCGCGGCGACTATTTGGGTGGCACGGTACAGGTGATTCCGCACGTGACCGACCTCATAAAAGAATTTATTTTAAAAGACACCGACAACGAAGATTTTATCCTTTGTGAAATTGGCGGCACGGTGGGTGACATCGAAGGCCAACCGTTTCTAGAGGCGATTCGCCAGCTGGGCTACGAGCTTGGCCGCGAACGCGTGATGTATGTGCATTTGACACTAGTGCCTTACATTGCTGCCGCCAAGGAACTCAAAACCAAACCGACGCAGCACTCGGTAAAAGAACTGCGCTCTATCGGTATTCAGCCGGATATTCTGCTCTGCCGAGCTGACCGCGAAATTCCGCTTTCTGAACGCCGCAAGATTGCGCTGTTCTGCAACATCCGCGAGGATGCGGTGATTCAGGCGCTTGATGTGAAGTCGATTTATGAAGTGCCCAAACGTTATAGCGAACAGGGCTTCGACCGGCAGGTACTGAAGGCTTTTGGCATGGATGCCAGCAAGGCACCGGACTTAGCAAAATGGGATGAAATCATCGAACGCGTACAGAACCCGCACGGTGAAGCGGTGGTTGCCATTGTTGGAAAATATACCGGCATCGGCGATGCGTATAAGTCGCTCTCGGAAGCGCTTGACCATGCCGGGATTGCCAATCAGGCGCGCGTGCATGTGCGTTGGGTAGATGCGGCCGGATTTGAAAAAGAAGATGCTGATAAAGTGTTGGGTGATGCTGATGCGATTCTGGTTCCCGGTGGGTTCGGCGAACGCGGCGTCAATGGCAAGCTGGCAGCTATTGCCTACGCGAGAACGCACAAAAAACCCTATCTGGGGATTTGCTTCGGAATGCAGCTGGCGGTTATTGAGTTTGCACGCGACGTGCTGGGCATGAAAGACGCTGCCTCCACCGAATTCAACCCGCATCAGGATAAGGATGGTAAGGGCCCGCTGGTCGGACTGATGACCGAATGGCTGCGCGGCAATGTTCTGGAAACCCGTAAATCCGATGGGGATCTGGGCGGCACGATGCGCCTGGGTGCCTATGACTGCGAAATCGCCAAAGGCAGCCTTGCAGAAAAAATCTACGGTACGACGCATATCAGCGAACGCCATCGCCACCGCTATGAGGTGAACATGGCCTACCGTGATGAATTTGAAAAAGAGGGGTTAGTGTTTTCAGGTCTGTCACCCACTGGGCACCTGCCGGAAATCGTCGAATTTAAAAACCATCCGTGGTTTGTCGGCGTGCAGTTCCATCCCGAACTAAAGTCGCGCCCGTTTGCGCCGCACCCGCTGTTCGCCTCCTTCATCAAGGCGGCGTTGGCAGGCCAGAAAACGGCGAAGAAAAAAGCTGCTTAAATTATTTTCTGAACGTAAAGACTAAGTGGTCTTCGCCGATATACTGGTTGTGGATGCTGACATTGTTGCGTTTGGCAACCTCAACGAACCAGTCGGGGAAGAAGCGCAAACAATCCACCGGATAGCGATGGTAGGGGAAGCCGGGAATCACCGTGTATAAAATCAAATAGCCGCCCGGCGCGAGCAGGCGCACCAGGTCGCACACATGTTTATAAGGGTCGATAAGGTGTTCGAGAATGGCGTGCGAGACGATAATGCTTGCGGGTTCCAGCGCCGGAGGGTTTTGTTCGAAGTTCCACTGTTTGTCGGCATCGTCATGCAACCCGGCGGTTGTGATGGCGGTGACGGGAACGCCGAGGATTGCGCTGTAAGCCTGTTTTGCCTGAGCGCTTTCACCTGCCAACAGGATGTTCTTTTTAGCCGAGGCGGGCAGGGCCTTGAGCACGTTAACGACCTGGCCGAACACGAAACCGCTTTCATTATGCACCGCCTTGATGCTTTGCTGGCGCCACTGTGTGTCGTATTCAATATGGGGATGGTGTTGTTGAAACTCTTTGTAATATTGCGCCCGCAGACGCGCACGCGCCATTTTTTTGCCGATTAATCCGGCAGATGCCGCACGCAGCCTGATACCTAGCATTTTTCTATCGAACATAGGAGAATGTTGTGTTAACCACTATTATTATGGAAAACGATAAAGCACAAATGCCCCCATTACGCCATATTAAAATAGGTTCTGTGACCATCGGCAACGATCTGCCATTCGTGCTGATTGCCGGCCCTTGCCAGATAGAATCGCGCGATCACGCGCTGATGATGGCCGAAAGCCTCGTCAAGATGACCAATAAGCTGAATATTCCCTTCATCTATAAATCATCATACGATAAGGCAAACCGCACCAGTGTTCAGGGCAAGCGCGGCATAGGCCTGATTAAGGCATTGCCGATTTTTGACGAAGTGAGAGAACAGTTTGGCTGCCCAATATTGACAGACGTGCATAACGAAGAGCAGTGCGACGTGGTGGCGCCACATGTCGATGTACTGCAGATTCCGGCGTTTTTATGTCGTCAGACCGACATGCTGCTGGCGGCAGCCAAAACCGGCAAAGCGATCAATATTAAAAAAGGCCAGTTCCTGGCGCCGTGGGACATGAAAAATGTCGTCGAAAAAATGGATTATGCCGGGAATAACAATGTTATTCTTACCGAGCGCGGCGTAAGTTTTGGCTATAATACCCTAGTCAACGATATGCGCGCCTTGCCGATTATGGGCGAGACGGGTTGCCCCGTGGTATTTGACGCGACTCACAGCGTGCAGCAACCCGGCGGACAGGGAACCGCCTCGGGTGGCCAGCGCAAATACGTGCCGACACTGGCGCGCGCGGCAGTAGCAGTGGGTGTGGCCGGGGTATTCATGGAAACGCATCAGGACCCCGATAACGCGCCTTCCGATGGGCCATGTATGATGCGGCTCAATGAAATGGAGCGATTACTAGCACTACTCAAAGAGTATGACAGGCTGGCGAAGAGCCTTTAGTTAGACTTTTTCTCGGTGTAATCCTGATACCGCATCAAGAATGTCCGTAGGGCGGATTCCATTTGGCGCTGACTGTCGATTAATTCGCGGTCGCGGATGCCTACCAGTTTGGTTTGGCAGCAGCCAAGGGCGCTTTCGCAAGTTACGGCCAGTGTTTCCAGCGGATTTTCCATCACGGGCTTGAGTACAGAATCGTCTTTTTCGCTATGGCGGTAATGGTAGTGGAAATGGCGGGGGCCTTTGAGCTCGGCCAGTGCCAGCGAAACTGGTGTGGCAATATTTTTGAAGCGGTGCTGCCAGGAGAGGACATCGGGGTCGCCGCGTGAAGCGGAAGCGCCATCTTCAAGAATGCGCATGCAAACCCCTTCAAGCGCAATAAGCGCACGCTCAACTGCAGGGTCACCAATCGCCTGCTGGAGCGATAAAGAAGATTGCTTTTTTCGATCTTTCATGCCAACAGAAGTAGTCATATGGGCCTCGCGTTAGTGACGCATACCTTCGGACAGTACATTCTATGCAATATTGGTCATTATACTCCACAATTTTGGCGGACGCCAGCAGATATACTATGCGCCGTGGCGCTGGTTTGTGTATTATATTGGGTATATTTATTTTTTGGGGAAATGAGGCTAAAGCCGCCGTGATCACGAATCTGAGCGATAAACCCCAAACAATTGAACAGGACTCTTTTTCCGGGTTCAAGCCGGTGACGATTGCTCATTATGAAACCTACCGTGTTCCTGGCCAGATAAAAATTCGTTACGCCGGATACGAAACAACAATAGAATTTGACGAAGAATATGCCATATGGAATGACGGCAGTTTAAGCCCACAGAAACTGGATCGCCATTCAGATGGCGTACGATAAAAAGGATAATTCAATGACAGCCATTACTCATATTCACGCCCGCGAAATCATCGATAGCCGTGGTAACCCCACTGTTGAAGTCGATGTGGGTCTAGATGACGGTTCTTTTGGGCGTGCCGCAGTACCTTCAGGCGCGTCCACGGGTTCGATGGAAGCGCTTGAACTGCGCGACGGTGACAAGAAACGTTATCGCGGCAAGGGTGTGAAGAAAGCCGTAGGGCATGTGAACGGCGACATCGCTGATGCGTTGACGGGCATGGATGCCGAAGATCAGGTGAAGATCGACCAGGCGATGATTGATCTGGACGGGACGGACAATAAATCCAAGCTTGGTGCCAATGCTATACTCGGCGTATCGCTGGCGGTGGCCAAAGCTGCTGCGGAATCTGCGGGACAACCGTTGTTTCGATATGTGGGTGGGGTAACGGCGCATGTGCTGCCGGTGCCACTGATGAACATCATCAACGGTGGGGCGCATGCCGATAATGCGCTCGACATTCAGGAATTCATGATTATGCCGGTGTCGGCTAAGAGCATGAGCGATGCTATCCGTATGGGGGCGGAGATTTTCCAGGAGCTTAAACACCGCTTGAGCGAAGATGGGCAGAACACCAATATTGGCGATGAAGGCGGATTCGCGCCCAAAATCAAGAACGCCGATGAGGCGCTGACCTATATCATGCATGCCATCGAAGGCGCAGGTTACAAGCCAGGCAAGGATGTGGTGCTGGCGCTGGATGTGGCGGCCACCGAATTCTACCATGACGGTAAATATGTACTCGAAGGCGAGGGCAAAACCCTCGATTGCGGCAAATTACTGAAATATTATGAAACGCTGGTAGGGCGTTATCCGATTGTGTCCATCGAAGACCCCATGGCAGAAAAAGATTATCTCGGCTGGAAAGAAATCACCGATATGCTCGGGAAAAAAGTGCAGCTGGTGGGTGATGATTTATTCGTCACCAATCCGGCTGTGCTTTCCAAGGGTATAAAAGACGGACTGGCGAATGCGCTCCTGGTGAAAGTGAACCAGATAGGTACGTTGACGGAAACCTTGCAGGCCGTGCAAATGGCGCAGCGCGCTGGATACCGTGCCATACTTTCGCACCGCTCGGGCGAGACCGAAGATACGACGATTGCCCATCTGGCGGTGGCCACCAATTGCGGCCAGATTAAGACCGGATCACTCTCCCGTTCCGACCGTTTGGCGAAATATAATGAACTGATTCGCATCGAAGAGGAATTGGGTTCTGCGGCAGTTTATGCCGGCAAAACTGTTCTCTCCTAAAAGCGCCACTGTAAAAAAGCTTTCCAAAAGCTTGATTTTTAGGTAGATTATACGCCCATATGCGCAGAACTTCTCGTTATGACATGCCGTTTGATGCCCGCCGCCCGTTTACGAGGAGGGTCTTTGGTACGCTGTTTTGCGTGCTGGCGCTGTTTTATCTCGGGTTTCATGCCGTCAGCGGCGAACGTGGTGTGTGGGCCCTTTTTTCCGAAAGCCGTAAGCTCGAAGCGCTTAAAGTGGAGCTCGCTGAGGTGACTGCTAAACGCGAGGCGCTGGATACTAAAGTGCATCATCTCAGCGACAATTCGCTTGACCTCGACCTGCTCGATGAGCAGGCGCGGACTGTGCTGGGATTGGCAGGGAAAAACGAGGTTGTCTATTTCCTGAACAATGATAAATCGAAGTAACGCTGCACTGCAGCAATCCCGCCGTATTAAATACTTGCAAAATCCCTCTATTCTGGTGTTTATTCCAGCATCTTTTACTTACATTATGGAGCATCCATGGCGCTGGCCATCAATAAGCAAATTCAAGAAGTAGATTCTATGGTGAATAATCAAGCCGTCAGTAAAGAACTCCTGTCCAAACTGTACAAGGACATGCTGCTGATCCGTCGCTTCGAAGAGAAGGCCGGGCAGCTATACGGCATGGGGCTTATCGGCGGCTTCTGCCATTTATATATCGGCCAGGAAGCGGTTGTCGTTGGGATGCAAAGCTGCATTACGCCTGATGATGCCGTTATCACCAGCTACCGCGACCACGCGCATATGATCGCCTGCGGCATGGATCCCAAGGGTATCATGGCCGAGCTGACGGGACGCATTGGCGGTTTTTCCAAGGGCAAGGGCGGCTCGATGCACATGTTCTCGGTCGAGAAAAACTTTTACGGCGGCCACGGCATCGTCGGCGCGCAGGTGCCCATCGGCACCGGCATCGCCTTTGCCCACAAATACCGGAACACCAAAAATCTCAGCCTGACCTATTTCGGCGATGGCTCGGTCAACCAGGGGCAGGTGTACGAAGCGTTCAACATGGCTTCGCTTTGGAAATTGCCGGTGATTTATATCATCGAAAACAACCAGTACGGCATGGGCACGTCGGTTCAGCGCGCTTCAGCCACGACCGACTTGTACCGCCGCGGTGAAGGCTTTGGTATTCCTGGCTGCAAGGTGGATGGCATGGATGTTGTCGCCGTGCGTGAAGCGGGGATGGAAGCGGTGAAATATGTGCGCGAAGGCAACGGGCCGTATTTGCTTGAAATGAAAACCTACCGTTATCGCGGCCATTCTATGTCTGACCCAGCGAAATACCGCAGCAAGGAAGAGGTCGAGGAATACAAGGAACACCACGATCCGATCGATGGCCTGAAAGCCCGGATGATCAAAGCCGGTCTGGCCACTGAGGAAGCCTTCAAGGAAATCGATAAAGAAATCAAATTAATCATTGCTGAAGTCGCTGAATTTTCCCAGACGAGCCCAGAGCCGCCGGAAAGCGAACTTTGGACAGACATCGTATAGCAGAGGATGAGTATGACTAACCAGACCGTCAGAGATGCCCTTCGCGATGCCATGGCCGAGGAAATGCGCCGTGACCCGGAAGTGTTCGTTATGGGTGAGGAAGTAGCCGAGTACCAGGGCGCTTATAAAGTAACGCAAGGCCTGTTACAGGAATTCGGCGCCCGCCGCGTGGTGGATACGCCAATCACTGAGCACGGGTTTACCGGCCTTGGCGTGGGCGCGGCGATGATGGGTTTGAAGCCTGTCGTTGAATTCATGACCTTTAACTTTGCCATGCAGGCGATGGATCAACTCATCAATTCGGCGGCGAAAACAAAATACATGTCGGGCGGCCAGATTAAATGCCCAATTGTTTTTCGTGGTCCCAACGGTGCAGCTTCACGCGTGGCAGCACAACACTCGCAATGTTATGCCAGCTGGTACGCACATATTCCGGGACTGAAAGTCGTGGCGCCTTATGATGCGGCTTCGGCCAAGGGTTTGCTCAAGGCGGCTATCCGCGACCCGAACCCGGTTATTTTTCTCGAAAACGAAATTATGTATGGCCAGCATTTCGACGTGCCCGAAGGCGATAATGTGCTTGAAATCGGCAAAGCTGCTGTGGTGCGCGAAGGCACCGATGTGACCATCGTGGCATTTTCCATTATGGTTGGCAAAGCGCTCGTTGCTGCCGAGGAACTGGCCAAGGAAGGCATCAGCGCCGAGGTTATCGACCTGCGTACGATTCGCCCACTGGACACGGAAACCATCGTTGAGTCGGTTAAGAAAACCAGCCGCTGCGTGTCGGTTGAAGAAGGTTGGCCTGCCGCCGGTATCGGTTCGGAAATTGCCGCGGTCATCATGGAGCAGGCATTCGACTGGCTGGATGCACCCGTGGCGCGTGTGGCCGGCGCCGATGTGCCGCTGCCTTACGCTGCCAACCTCGAAAAACTTGCGTTGCCTCAGGCCAAGAACATCATCGACGCCGTGAAGCACGTCTGCAATAAATAAGGATTATCGATGCCCATAGAAATTTTGATGCCTGCGCTTTCACCCACCATGACGGAGGGTAACCTTGCCAAATGGACAGTTAAAGAAGGCGACAAGATTAAATCCGGGCAGGTAATTGCCGAAATTGAAACCGACAAGGCAACGATGGAAGTCGAAGCGGTGGATGAAGGCGTCGTCGGCAAACTCGTGGTTGCTGGCGGCACCGAAGGTGTAAAGGTCAACCAATTGATCGCGCTGCTGCTTGAAGAAGGCGAAGATAAAAAAGTTCTCGAAGGCTATAAACCTAAAGCAGCGGCAGCTCCTGCTGCGGCTCCCGCAGCTTCTACCCCCGCTGCCGCATCACCGGCTTCGACGGCTCCTGTTGTTTCATCTGCACCGGTAATGAGCGCACCTGCGCCTACGCCGATGGCAAGCAGCAGCGGCGGAAGAATTTTTGCAAGCCCGCTGGCCAAACGCGTGGCGGCGAACGAAGGCGTCAATATCGCCACGGTGCAGGGCACGGGCCCTCACGGACGCATTGTGAAGGACGACGTGTTGAAGGCGCTGGCATCGGGCGGGGCTGCTCGCGGCGCTGTAATGCGCAATTCGGTCGAATTCATCAAAATCCCCAACAGCAACATGCGCAAGGTGATTGCGCGCCGCCTGACCGAATCCAAGCAGCAGGTGCCGCATTTCTACCTGACGGTGGAAGTGGAGCTGAACCGTTTGCTGGATGTCCGCAAGGAAATCAATTTCGAGGCGGAATCGGCTGCAGGAAAAGATAAAAAGCCTGCTTACAAATTGTCGGTAAATGATTTTGTTATCAAGGCTGTGGCACAGGCGCTTAAGAAGGTCCCGACTGCCAATGCCTCATGGTATGACGACGCGATTGTGCAATATAACAATGTTGATATTTCAGTGGCCGTGGCTATTGAAGGTGGCCTTATCACGCCGATCGTCAGGAATGCCGACCAGAAAACTGTGGTGCAGGTGTCGAATGAAATGAAAGACCTGGCCGCACGTGCCCGCGCCAACAAGCTGGCGCCGGAAGAATTCCAGGGCGGCGGCTTCTCCATCTCCAACCTTGGCATGTATGGTGTCAGCCACTTCGCCGCCATCGTGAACCCGCCGCAGGGCTGCATCCTGGCCGTGGGCGCGGGCGAAGAAAAGGTCGTGGTTCGCCATGGCCAGATGGTGGTGCGTACTATGATGAATGTGACGCTGTCGGTTGACCACCGCGTGGTGGACGGGGCGCTTGGGGCCGAGTTCTTGCAGGCATTCAAACATTATGTCGAAAGCCCAAGCCTGCTTCTTTTATAATCCTTCAACGTGAGAAATTTTATGAAACCTACTTTTTTTCTCCGTAGTGTTCTTGCCACCGCCCTGCTGTTCGCAGCCCCGGCTTTTGCCACTGAAAAACCGGACGCGGCGTTGAGCCGCTGGGTTAAGGCGGTGCAGACTGCTAATGTCGACAACATCATGAAATTCTACGACGACAACGCTATCATGGTTTCGACCTTTGCCGATGCGCCGATGGTGGGCCGCTCCGCCATTGTCGATTATTACAAGCTAGTGGTTGTCAATCCCGACATTAAGGTAGAAGTGACCGACAGTCATTCACGGACATTCGGTAATGTTGCGGTTATTACCGGTCTATACACGCTGAGCTACACGGAAGAGGGCGAGCCGGTGGTTATTCATTCGCGTTTCTCGTTCGTATATGTGCTGGAGGGTGGCAAGTGGCTGATTGTGGATCACCATGCGTCGCGCGTGCCCAGTGAAGCAACAGGTAAAACATTGGTGGATAGGTTATGGTAGAGACAAATTTTGACGTAGTGATTATTGGCGGCGGCCCGGGCGGGTATGTAACCGCTATCCGTGCTTCGCAGCTGGGCATGAAAGTGGCGCTGGTTGAGCGCGAACATATGGGCGGCATCTGTCTCAACTGGGGCTGTATTCCCACCAAGGCGCTGCTGCGCACGTCGGAAATTTATCATCTCATGCATAACGCTGAGGCATTCGGCCTGAGCGTCAAAGATATCAAGTTTGATTTAGCCAAAGTTGTGGCGCGTTCGCGCGGCGTGGCGGGGCAGCTTTCCAAAGGCGTTTCAGGGCTGATGAAAAAAAACAAGGTGGCCGTATTCGACGGGCACGGAAAATTGGCTGGCAAAGACAAAGTATCGGTGGAAAAAGACGGTGCAAAAGTGGCTGACCTGTCCGCCAAGCACATCATTCTCGCCACCGGCGCGCGCGCGCGCACGATGCCGGGGTTGGAGCCGGATGGCCCGCTGGTGCTGAAAAAGCTGGTATGGACCTATAAAGAAGCGATGGTGCCCGACATGATGCCCAAATCATTGCTGGTAGTTGGCAGTGGCGCAATCGGCATCGAGTTCGCCAGTTTTTATCGCACGCTGGGCGCGGAAGTGACCGTGGTGGAAATCATGGACCGCATTCTGCCCGTGGAGGATGAAGAAATCTCCAAGCTGGCGCATAAAGCGTTTGAAAAGCAGGGTATGAAGATCAACACTGGCACCACGGTGAAGGCGCTAAAGCGCAACAAGGACAACGTGACTGTCACGCTAGAAGCGGGCGGAAAAACTAGTGACGTAACTGTTGACCGCGTGATTCTGGCCATGGGCATTGTCGGCAATGTCGAGAACCTCGGGCTTGAAGGCACGAAGGTGAAAGTGGAAAAAACCCATGTGGTGGTCGACCAATGGTCGGCAACGGCTGAGCCGGGCGTGTATGCCATCGGCGATCTTACGGGCCCACCATGGCTTGCGCATAAGGCCAGCCACGAAGGTGTTATCTGCGTTGAAAAAATCGCCGGTGTTAAAGGCGTTCATCCATTGAACGTTAAGAACATCCCGGGCTGTACCTATTGCTGGCCGCAGGTGGCCAGCGTCGGCATGACCGAAAAAGCTGCGAAAGAAAAAGGCCTAAATGTGAAAGTTGGTCGGTTCCAGTTTATCGGCAATGGCAAGGCCATTGCCCTTGGTGAACCAGAAGGCCTGATTAAAACCATATTTGATGCCAAGACCGGCGAATTGCTTGGCGCGCATATGATCGGCGCCGAAGTGACCGAAATGATTCAGGGCTATGCTATAGCCAAGACCGGCGAGCTGACCGAAGCTGAGTTGATGCACACGGTGTTCCCGCATCCGACGCTTTCGGAAATGATGCATGAAAGCGTGCTGGACGCATTCGGCCGCGTGATTCACATGTAATTTAAGCGGTTCGGCGTTCGAACCAGCTTTTAAGCTTGGATTTCGCTTTTTCGATTTGCATCACGTCGCCGATGCGGCGGTCGAGGAATTCCCAGCTTGCCTCAAATCCCGGGGTTTTGTCATCCAGCCAGAAGAGCAGAGTCGACATATACACGCCCGCCAGCGTGAGGCGCTTGGTGTAGAAGTTAAAATCAGTCGAGGTATCGCCGATGGCGTACCAGATAGCATCAACGGTGGCGTAGAGGGTCTTCAAAGCATGCATCGCGTATAGTGGCAGCGCCTGCATGGCCATGGCTTTGCGCAGTGCTTCGCGGTGCTGATTGTGTAGGGAAATGCGGATGCGCACGGCAGTGGCGATGCGTTCGCGGATTTTCATTTTTTCCAGATAATAGGATTTCATATCTTCGGCCATCTGCGCATCGGCGTTTCTGAGAAAAGTGTCGACAGCGTCGATGGCACCACCGGAGAATACGCGGATTACGTCGGTGCGCTTATATCCCGCATCCTGTGCGGCTTTGGCCAATGTCTGCTGGTTCCAGCCATCGAATGGAATCAGGGGCAGGGCAGCAGCAATAATATCGGCGGCAGCTTTTTGCTTATCCATGGGAGAAGTGTAGCACCGCTACAGGCGCTGTCTAGTCTGCTACGACCAGTTGCTTTTCGATCTGCTTGGTTTTGGGACGTGCCGGTTTTGTCGCAGGCTTTCTTTCACTGATGGCGTGGGCGGTTTCACGGTCGGCGAGTTCGAGCATGTCTTCGATTTTGGCTAGAAGGTCGTAGCCACTTTCCTGAATGTGTTTGGCATATTCGAGATATTGCGGGCTAACCTGACCGAAAATTTCATTCTCAATGATTTGTGCAAAACCAATGACAGCATTGAGCGGGGTGCGTAAATCATGGTTCATATTGGCCAGGAATTCTAACCTTGCACGTTCTACCAATTCTGCGTCGCTAACAACCCCCGCAGGTTTTGTAAGGTAAGAAAGACGTCCGTCATTCCCATCATTATGATGCGAAATCGCGTTGGACTGGCTTTCCCCCCCATCAAAAGCGAGGTCTGCCCAGTTTTTCCAAAAAGTAACCCAAAAGCTCAAGATTAACACCCTGTATTGCCTATATTTATTTCGTTTTTCTCCGTTGGCGGATGTTTTTTATATAAAATTTTATGGATTGTTTACACAAAATTCACCATTTGTGCACTAACTATATGTAGTATCGAAGGTGAGAATGATAAGAAAACCTAGTGTTGTTGCTAAAATGCAACAAACTGCCAGTTTTTGCAAAAGATATCCCCAGATTACTTAACACCGAGTAAAGCGTCTAGTTTTCCTGCCGCATCCAGTGCGTGCAGGTCATCGCTGCCGCCTATGGGGGTGCCGTTGATAATGATCTGAGGAACTGTTTTGCGGCCACCTGATTTGGCGATCATTTCATTCTGGAGTCCTTCATCATGAGTGATGTCGATTTCCTTGAACGCCACGCCTTTGCGTTTGAGCAGTCCCTTTGCTTTGACGCAGTAGGGGCAGTAATCTTTGCTATATACGATAACGTCGGTCATGCATTTATTATACAGATGCAGGAATTTTTTGCAATTCATCCAGCGCCCATCCTGCCATTTCACTTACTAAAGGCGATGGGTCATCGAGCAATGGCGTTACGGCATCCATAAGCGAGATATCCTCGCTGTTGCCTATGGCCACCAGCACATTGCGCAGAAAGCGGTTACGGCCAATGCGTTTGACGGGAGACTTACTGAAGAAGGTGCGGAATGATGCGTCGTTAAGTGTTGCAAGTTCGCGCAACAGAGGTGCTTTTAAATTTTCCCGGGCATGGTAGGCAGTTTCGCTGGCGGTTTGAGCGAATTTATTCCATGGACAGACGGACAGGCAATCGTCGCAGCCATAGATGCGGTTGCCAATGGCTTTGCGGAACTCAAGTGGTATCTGCCCTTTATGCTCGTTGGTGAGATAAGCGATGCAGCGACGTGCATCGAGTTGACGTGCGGCTGTGAAAGCTTGCGTAGGGCAGATATCAAGGCATTTCGTGCAACTGCCGCAGTGATCACTTTCAGGTTCATCGGGTGCTAATACCAGAGTGCTGAAAATGCTGCCTATGAACAGCCACGAACCAAATTCACGAGAAACCAGGCACGTGTGCTTTCCCTGCCAGCCAAGGCCTGCGGCTTCGGCAATGGGTTTTTCCATCACCGGTGCGGTATCGACAAACAATTTTATCTCGCAGGGAAAATTTTCGGTGAGCCAGTGTGCAAATAGCCGGAGTTTTTTCTTGATGACGTCGTGATAATCCTGGTTCTGCGCATAACAGGAAATATTGCCCATAGTTTTGTGGGCGAGTTTTTCCAGCGGGTTGTGTTCTGGCGCATAGTTATGGCCGACGACGATCACCGACTTCGCTTGGGGCCAGAGCGCTTTGGGGTCACCCCGGCGTTCGGCGTTGGTTTCCATCCATTGCATGTCGCCATGATTCCCGCCGGCAAGGAATTCTTGTAGACCACTTTGAGTGGCTGCGGGAAGCATAGGCGAGGTAAATCCGACGGTAGAAAAGCCAAGAGACAAGGCGTGGGCCTTAATACTTTCCTTTGATGACGCCGATATCATTAAAAATCCGGGTTTTCGTAGTAAGCCGGTGGCCTTGCTCCACGCACGCGCTCGCTTAGGATACAGCGCAGACTGGGGCGCGATTTCATCAGCGCGTACCAGTTGCGGGCGGAGGGATTGTAATCCCATGGTACGTCACCAAGGTAATCTAGCGCCGAGAGATGCCCAGCGGCGGCGAGGTCAGCCAACGTTAGTTGATCGCCGCCAAGAAAATAGCGTGACTGGGCAAGATAGCCGATATAGTCGAGGTGATAAAGCAGGTTCTGCTTGCCGTTGCGTATGGAGGCTGAATTAGGCTCTCCGCCCATGTATTGCTTGAAGGCTTTTTCAAACAAGACGTTCTGCGTTACTTCATAATCGAATTTATGGTCAAACCAGTCGATCAGGCGGCGCACCTCGGCGCGTTCAGATGAGTTGCGGCCGATGAGATTCGTGATGGGATAAATATCTTCCAGATATTCGCCGATGGCGTAGCTGCCGGAAATCACTGTACCGTTTGGTTCCACCAGCACGGGCACTTCACCTGCAGGATTCAGCGCAAAAAAATCGAGATTCCGGTCCCACGGATTTTCGCACACCAGCTCAAAGTCCAGTCCCTTTTCTTTGAGCAACATACGAATTTTGCGGCAGAATGGGGAGAGGTGAGTGTGGTAGAGTTGACGCATTGAATCTGGCATATTTATTAATAATTTTACCAGGTCATATTATTGCACAAATCAGGTAACGGCAAGCCGGAGGTTGAGTGTAAGGGAAATATATATTCTCGAAAAACGGCTGGCGTAAGCGTCAGGCTCTTTTATTTTTAGAGCTTTTAACCATGTCGGAAAGTGGTTGTTCAAGCCTTTCGACCATTTCTTTCGGGCAAATCTGCCAGAATTTTGGCAATTCCCACTCAAAACCCGCCAGAATATTATCGGCACGCGTGCTGGCGGTTTCAGCAAAATGTTCAGCGAGTAAATCTTTCAGCACATTCTGCCAATGCGTGCTTTCCACGCGTTGGTATACGACTGTATCAGCGTTGACGCGCGTCTCGAAATTATTGTGTTCGTCATAAACGAACGCCATGCCGCCAGTCATGCCCGCAGCGAAGTTATATCCCACTTGCCCGAGTATAACGGCCACGCCGCCAGTCATGTATTCGCAGCCGTTTGAACCGCAACCTTCAATCACCGTGAGCGCGCCGGAATTGCGCACGGCGAAGCGCTCACCAGCTTGACCGCTGGCGAACAGTTTGCCACCAGTGGATCCATACAGCACAGTATTGCCGATGATGGTGTTCTCGTGTGGCACCAATGTGCTGGAGGGGCGCGGGCGCACGACAATGGTGCCGCCCGACAGACCTTTGCCGACATAATCGTTGGCGTCGCCCAGCAATTCGATTTTTAGCCCACGCACGCCGAATGCGCCAAGGGATTGGCCTGCCGAGCCGCGCAGGCGAAGAGTGATGTGGTCTGGCTGGAGTGTTGAGGTATCGAAGCGTCGCGTCATCATCGACGACAGGCGGGTGCCGATGGCACGCATAGTGTTGCGTACCGTGTAAGCAAGTTGGATTTTTTCGCCATGTTGCAGGGCGGTGCGCGCATCCTGAAGCATCTGCGCATCGAGCGTGTCGGGCACTTCATTGCGATGCCCGAGCGTGAAGTAGCGTGCGTGCGCGCCACTGTCTG
>Ga0206936_1025_pt1 | contig 49511 bp, 14 predicted proteins | sample Alteio_BWOrgHeat_14_FD_152922 | JGI IMG/M metagenome (GOLD analysis project Ga0206936, IMG submission 152922) | Enriched cells from forest soil in Barre Woods Harvard Forest LTER site, Petersham, Massachusetts, United States -... | ecosystem: Environmental > Terrestrial > Soil > Temperate forest >... | reverse complement strand
AGCCACGACATCAAGAACCTTTTCGTCGTGGATGGAAGTAGCTTTACCAGTGCGGGATGGCAAAACCCGACGATGACGATTCTGGCGCTGGCCATGCGAGCCTCCGAACACCTTGCCGAAGAGATGCGCCACGGCAACGTATGACCCCAACATTGATTAACCGCCACCTGACATATGAATGAGACGAGAGGAATTACTGTGAAGCCTTCGCGAAGAGATTTCATCAAGACTGGTTCTGCAGCTGTTGTCTGCGGTTCAGTACTCATGCAGAGCCGCGAGTTACGGGCCAAAACAATCAACCTGCCGCTCGGGCTGCAACTGTATTCAGTGAGGGATCTGCTGCCCAAGGATTACCAGGGCACGCTCAAAGCGGTCGGATCGCTCGGTTTTCGCGAAGTAGAGTCAGCCGGTTACTTCAATCACAGCGCATCTGAAGTGAAGCAGGCGATGGATAACGCCAGGTTGAAGCTTGTCAGCGCTCACTACCCGATGGACAGTCTCCACAAGGAACTCGACCAGATTTTCGCCTTCAACAAGGAAATGGGCGTAGGTCACATTATCTGCTCATCTCCACGCCTCAAAGATCCATCACGATACAAGACCATGAAACCCGCGGATCGAGATCATGCATTCACGCTTGAAGACTGGCGATGGAATGCGGAGCAGCTCAACGTTCTCGGAGAGAAGGCAACTGCGGCTGGCCTGAAGTTTGGATATCACAATCACTTCACGGAATTTTACGTTACAGATGGCGTCGTGCCATATGACGAACTGATGCGTCTTACCGATCCCTCGAAGGTCACGATGGAGATGGATTGTGGATGGGTGGTAGTTGGCGGCGGTAATCCTGTTGAGTTTTTGCGCAAGTACCCCAACCGCATCACGATGCTGCATGTGAAGGATTTCAAGAGCAAGGATGCTTCCGCATCGCCGAAAAGTGAGCCTGTGGTCGCCGAGCTCGGCCGAGGCTCCATTGACTATCGGCCCATTTTTGAAGAGGCGGCGAAGTCCGGACATCTGAAACACATATTTGCCGAGCAGGAAGCTTTCACTGTTCCGCCAATGGAATCGCTCAAAATCGACGCCGACTATTTACGTAAATTAGGCCTGAGTTGATGAGTCAATCTTACGCAATACGATGCGCAACTGCTGACCAATGGAGTTCCGCTTGAGACATTTCCTGATTCAGGCATTGCTAATGCTGTCGGCAATTCCGCTGATTGCGGGCGCCGTCACGCAGCCAGACTTCGGGCCGAATGTTCTCATCTTTAATCCGTCCATGCCAGCGGCAGCGGTCCAAAAACAAATCGATGCGGTGTATGCGATTCAACGGCGAAATGAATTCGGCCCGGAGCGCAATGCCTTTCTCTTTGCACCTGGTAAGTACAACGTGGATATTCCGGTCGGATTCTATACGCAAGTAATTGGACTGGGTGCTTCTCCTGATGACGTTCAGATCACAGGAAACGTACACGCAGACGCGAGCGCTGAGCATAACAACGCCACGACAACCTTCTGGAGAGGCGCAGAAGGCTTCTCGATTACACCAACGACCGGTGCTATGCAGTGGGCGGTCTCGCAGGCTGTTCCCTTTCGCCGAATGCACGTTCGAGGCGATATGCTGCTTCATCAACACAACGGATGGGCAAGCGGTGGGTGGATGTCCGACTCTCTGATTGATGGCAATGTTGGCTCAGGACCGCAGCAGCAATGGATCTCAAGAAACAGCGAATGGGGCAGCTGGACCGGAGCGAACTGGAACATGGTCTTCGTTGGCGTAGTCAATGCGCCCGCAGGCGAATGGCCTGCGCCTCCATACACGAAGATAACGAATACACCTATTGTTCGCGAGAAGCCCTTCCTTCAGATTGATGCGGCAGGAAAATACAGCGTCCGCGTTCCTTCACTGCGCAGCAACAGTGCCGGCATCACCTGGCGTGCTGGTTCCACACCTGGACAATCCATTCCACTCAGCGAGTTTTATGTAGCCAAAGCTGGCATTGACGGTGCTGACACTATCAATGCGCAACTGGGCAAGGGCAAAAATCTACTACTGACGCCGGGCATCTACAAACTCTCTAAACCAATTCGCGTGATCCGCCCAAATACTGTTGTGCTGGGGCTCGGCTTCGCGACGCTGCTGCCGATCAACGGCACGGCTGCGATGACCACTGCCGATGTTGACGGGATCATACTGTCGGGCTTGTTTTTCGATGCGGGCGCTCAGACTTCGCCGGTTCTGCTGCAGGTGGGGCCGAAAGAGAGCAAAGGCCAGCATCTGGAGAATCCTATTTGCCTTCATGACGTTTTCTTTCGCGTCGGTGGCGCCGCAGTAGGTCGCACGTCAATCAACTTTGAGATCAACAGCAACAACACCATCGTTGACCATACCTGGATCTGGCGCGCGGATCATGGCTCCGGCGTAGGTTGGACTAGCAATACAAGCGCAAATGGCCTCGTTGTGAACGGCAATCGCGTCACTATCTACGGCCTGTTTGTGGAGCACCACCAGGAATTTCAAGTGTTATGGAACGGCGAGGGTGGAAGGACATACTTCTATCAATCCGAAATCCCCTACGATCCTCCCGACCAAGCAAGCTTCACGAGCGCGCCCGGAACCCATGGCTGGGCCTCGTACAAGGTCGCGGATTCAGTAACCAATCACGAAGCGTGGGGACTTGGCGTCTACAGCGTCTTTCGCCATCCCAATGTCGTATTAACTCGAGCCATTGAAGTACCTCGAAAGCCCGGCGTCAGATTCCACAGCATGATCACCGTATGCCTGGACGACAAGGGCGAAATCAGCAATGTTATCGACGATGCAGGTGGGCCAACGTCGATCCATCCGCGCGTTACGCCTCGGGTCACCACATTTCCATAACTTCAGCGGCACCCTTGCCGGTGCACGAACTCATACGGAGAGCCACACAATTCTCAACCCTTCGTATGAGACGGGGCGGCCTCGGCTTTGCGCACAATCATTCTGCATTTCACCGCCGTAACTAGGTTGGAGGAATTTCCTTGGCTCACATTCAACTGCCTGTTGCCCCAGTTGGGCAGAGAGTTCCCGGGAATTCCTGGCCCCATAACCTTTCACCCAGAGAACGGCGGCCCCAATGAACGGGTTCGTAAACACCCTGCTGCTTGGCGAGAGCGCGCTCACACGAGCGAACGCGAGCTGATTGCTACTCATGTTTCATGGTGCAACGACTGCTTTTTCTGAGAGACGATTCATGGAGCCATGGCCGCTGCTCAGTTAGGCCGCGATGAAGAGCTGGTCCTGAAAGTCAAGACAGATTGGCAGGATGCCGATATCTCTCCGAAGTTGAAAACTCTCCTGAATATCGCCGGAAAAGTGCAGCAAAAAGGAAAGCTGGTAACGGATGACGACGTCACCGCTGCACGGGCTGTCGCAGACCGTTCCACCAAGTGGATGCGTAAAGAGATTACTGGTTCGATTGGATGAATCATCATCCTGGTAGTCCGGTATTCAATAGTTGAGCTGTTAGCTTTTTCTGAATAGCCGTCGTAACTCAAGGTAAGATGATTTCACGTTCTTGCTCCAGAACGCACTGCGATATCTCGGAAAATCCGAGTCGGCCGAGATTCGCAGCCAGTCTGCGCATCACTTCCAGTTCGGAGACTTCTGCGACAAGCAACAATGAAGGCCTGCTCGCTTCAAAGGCGGCGATCTCCTGTGTCCAGTCATCAACCTCCTTTGAAGACTTCGTCGACCCAATAGCCATCACACGCTCTTCGGAGGTACGCAGCCCTTCGAGTTTTAGACGCGGTGAATCACTGACAAGGTAGATGACTCTTTCTGTCGCACCAGAAGCGATGAACCGAAGTTGACGCGGACTCATCCATTTCTTCAGGCGAATCACAGCCGCAAGCAACTCGATCGTCGGCGCCTGAAACAGCGTAGCCAGCAGCATGGAAGCACCTAGCCGTTTCTCAATCTCTGCAAATATTTCGAAGGCTACCAGCGAGTGTCCACCGAGGTCTTCAAAGAAATGCGCGTTTCTCGCGATCTGCTTCTTCCCGAGCTTCAATGCCCAAATATTTGCCACCCATTGCTCGAGCAAATCGCGCGGCGATTCACTCACAATGGAGACGCTTGTATTGACGGAGACGCCGAGAGTCTTTCTGTCTATTTTTCCGTTTGGTGTCAGCGGCAAAGATGTAAGTGCGATAATCCGCGCTGGAATCATGTGAGCTGGCAGGCGCCTGCGCAATGCCGTTTTCAATGCTTGCACGTCGCCCTCTTTCCACCCTGATTTTGCTACGAAGCCAACAAGCACGTCCCCTGACTCAGGTTTTTGTAGCACGACGGCGACTTGCGATGCGCCACTCTCCTCGCGCAATACCGTTTCAATTTCACCCAGTTCAATGCGATGACCACGGAGCTTGATCTGCTGATCGCGGCGCCCCAAATATACCAGCGAGCCATCATCGAGCTGGCGCGCGAGATCTCCGCTACGGTAAAGACGGCTGCGTGGCTCAATCGAAGCCAGTTGAATGAATCGCTCATCAGTCAACTCCGGTTGGTTGAGATAACCTCGCGTTACGCCTTCCCCTCCAATGACAATCTCTCCGACCGCACCAGGAGGAACTTGAGTCAGACATTCGTCGAGCAGATAGATACGTGTGTTGGAGATCGGTCTACCGATGCTCGACGAAGCGTTGGGCAATCTCAGCGCGCAAGTTGAATAAGTCGTGGTTTCCGTCGGCCCATATAAATCGAAGACCTGCTTCGCACCTGCTGCATATACTTGCTCCACTAATTCCTGTGAGAGCAGTTCGCCTGCCATACACACCGTAGTCACCGACGGTGGTAATCCCACGTGTAGTAGCGCGTTCATCGCGTTTGGCACAGTATTGATAAGAGTGACCCTGGCAGAATCTTCGGATCTTGGTAGCTCTAAAACATCGTTCATCAGAACGATCGTGTTACCCGTAGAGAGCGGCAGAAATATTTCAAAGATCGAAAGATCGAAACAAAGAGAGGTGGAGGCCAGCATACCGCGCAGGGATTCCGGGGCGAAGTAATTCTTCGCCCATTTGAGAAGCGCAACGGCATTTCTGTGCTCCACGATCACGCCCTTCGGCTTACCGGTGGAACCAGATGTGTAGATCAGGTACGCGGCATCCTCAGGCGATGCAGAATCAAGAGCCATTGTCTTTGCGTTGCCTGTCTCACTCTCCCAACCTTCCGCCATTTCGCTGGCAAAGACCACCATCAAAGCCGGGTGAGAAGTCGTGAGCCTTTCGCTTGTGGGGTTGCGTTCCGTAATCATCACGCAAGCACCACTATCGCGCAACATGTAAGCAAGACGTTCCTCGGGATACTTTGGATCGAGTGGCACATACGCCGCACCCACCTTGAGTACCGCAAGGATAGAGATCATCAGCTCTGGCGTTCTCTCAAGACATATCCCGACATAGTTTCCCCTCTCCACACCGGCAGCGTGGAGCGCATTCGCAGCGCACACAACTCGGCTGTGCAACTCACGAAATGTATGACTCTTACCTCGGTGGCGGAGCGCTATTTCATCTTCATGCGACCTCACCTGATCTTCGAAGAGACTGATGAGCGTGGCCGCTCGATCAAACGATAGATCTGTAGCATTCCATTGCTGGAGAAGTCCATTATCCTCTTCGGTAAGCAAGGCGGCCGAGCCGATCTCCTGCCGAGGCGATGTAACCAAGGACTCAGCCAATTGAATAAAATGCCGGCTGAAGCGCTCGATGTCCGTTCGCGAAAACAAATCTGTCCTGAATTCGAAATGTGCGTCCAGAGTATCTTGCTGTTCAGCGACCTGCAGGGTCAGATCAAACTTCGCAGTGCCATTGAAAGTCTCAAGCTGCCTATCGTCGCCGGCGCCTTTGGGGTTCAAGGCAAACATGATCTGAAAAAGTGGCGAATGAACTTGAGAACGTTGCGGATGCAACTCCGTCACCAGCTTCTGAAACGGAACGTCGCTATGATCAAAGTCCTTCAGAACCGCGGATCCAATTTGTTGCAGAAGATCATCGAAACTTTGCCTTCCCTCAACTTCGCAACGCAACGGAAGCATATTGACGAATAGGCCGACCAAATCTTCCTCTTCGCGAAGCTTGCGTCCCGAAATTGGAGTCCCGATGCATAGATCTTTTTGACCGGTATATCGATAGAGCAATACGGCAAAAGCGGACAGCATGACCAGGTATAACGACGTATTGCGGTTGGCCGCCAGATGACGAAGTTGCTTCGTCAGATCCGGCTTGAGGGTTACGCTTAGAGTTTCGCCAACGTAACTCAGCTCTGCCGGATGACCCTTGCCAAACGGCAACTCAAGCAGTACCGGCATGCCTTTGAGTCGTTCGTGCCAATAGCTGATTTGGCCCGCATGGAGTCGTGCTGCGGCATCACTCCTCTCGCGAATGGCTACATCTGCATAGTGCAGAGTCAGAGCAGGCAGTTCGGCGATGTGGCCGGAAATAGTTTCGAGATACAGCGCGGCCAGATCGCGCTGCATCGTGTTCAGTGACCACTGATCTGCCACGATGTGATGAACGTTGTACGAGACCACATGCCGATGATCCGACACCTTGAAAACATGAAATCGGATAAGCGGCGCATGATCAAGCGCAAACGGCTTTCGCCCTTCGCGTACGAGAATCTCCAGGATTTTCGATTCGTTGATCTCTGAGCTCGGATGCACTGTGAGGTCGATAAAGTCGAATGGAACTTCAACCGACTTCATAACAACCTGAATCGCCTCTCCATTGCGCACATCAATGCGCGTGCGCAAGGCACTGTGACGCTCTACCAGGCGATGGGTTGCCCGGCGAAGCGCATCAATATCGAGTGGGCCTTCCAGTATCCACGACTGCGGAATGTTATACGCAATCGTATCTGGCGTAAATCTATCAATCAGCCACAGCCGCTGCTGCGCATATGTTAGTGGCGCCGAGCGTTCCTCAGCCTCATCATCTGCCGTCTTAAGCTGCGCAATGAGCTCTGGCTTGCGCCGGCGAAGTTCCGATTGCAGTTCTGAGGTGATAGCCCCTACGGGCGCATTCAGCAGGATTTTGCCGTCGTTAACGCTGAGCTCGACACCAAGGTTCTTCAGATACCTCAGGAGCTCCGCAGCGGTCAGTGATGCCAAATCAAGCTTGCTCTTATGGTCCGCAGCAAAAGCCTCGTCCTTCTTATCGCTGCCCGGCATGCTGAATCTCTCCATTGTGCAGAGTGCGCTGATCGATGTGCGCGGCGAGTGCGGCAATGCTGGGGTACTGAAAAAAGCTTACGAGCCGCAACTCGGAATCAAGCTCGCGCCGCAGCCTGTCATGCGCCTTGACGAGCATCAGCGAATGCGCACCCAAATCGAAGAACGGTTGCTCTAATCCGATTTGATCCGTTTGCAACAGCTCTCTTAACACTCGCGCAATAGCCGTTTCAGTCGGGTTCATAGCCTGGTCAGCAACAGCCGAATGTTCCGATGGTTTCTGCGATTGCGGCGCCGGAAGTTTGCTGCGATCGAGCTTGCCGTTGGGCAGGCGCGGAAACCGATCCATAACCACTGCACTGGTAGGCACCATGTACTCAGGAATGCGTTCACGCAGCCGCTGGCGGAGTCGCGAGTAAGACACGGATTCACCTGGCCTCAGCACCAGGTAGGCGGTCAGATCTTTTTGACCACTATCATCGCGCAGCATCACAACACACTCCGCGACTTCCGGTTGCTGCCTCAACGCGTGTTCGATCTCTCCCAATTCGATTCGGAAGCCACGCAGTTTGATCTGAAAATCAGCGCGTCCCAGGAAGTCGAGCATGCCGTCGCGGCGACGTCGCACCAGATCTCCGGTACGATACAACCGCTCATCATTGTGAAAGGGAGCCTTCAGAAAACGCTCGGCTGTCAGTTCAGGTCGATGAAGATAACCATTCGCAAGACCAGCACCTCCAATGTAGAGTTCTCCAGCGACACCTGTTGGAACGGGTTCGCGCATTGAATCAAGCACATAAAAGGTCGTGTTACGAATCGGCCTTCCGACTGGCACACTTATATCCAGGGGCTCTTGAATCCTGAGCGCAGATGACCAGATGGTAGTCTCCGTTGGACCGTACATATTCCACAGCTCCTTCACGCGTGGAAGCAAGGTCTTGGCAAGCTCAGGAGTAAGGGCCTCCCCTCCACACAGCGCCATCAAAGATGAATCCCCTTCCCAACCAGCACTCACCAGCATCTGCCAGAGAGCAGGAGTTGCCTGCATGACGGTAGGCTTCTCTCTCTCCAGATCTTGGAGCAAAGTCGGCAAATCGCCCGGGGTGAGCGCAATCACAACTTCGCCGCCGGCATAGACAGGGAGGAACAATTCCAACCCGGCGATATCAAATGAGATCGTGGTGACTGCGAGAATTCGGTCATCGTTGGTGAAGCCCGGAGTACACCTCATGCTCTCCAGAAAATTGGCCAGAGCTCCATGCGAAATCTCAACACCCTTCGGCTTGCCCGTCGAACCGGAGGTGAAAATCACATACGCTAAGTCCTCGGCCTTTGGTCGCGAGGTAGTTACTGAACGAACCGCATCTGATCCGGAGGCCTCAGCCGGATCGTCAAGCACCACACAATGCTGTTCGTATTCGCTTAGCAATGGAAGTAAAGAGCGTTCTGTGATCAAAACGCCAGGCTTTACATCCTCAAGGATGCTCGTAATGCGATGCCTTGGGTAAATGGGGTCCAGTGGCACATAAGCCGCACCCGTCTTGAGTACAGCCAGGAGTGCGACCAGTAAGTCTGTCGAACGCTGCAGACATACTGGTACCAGGGAACCTCTCGCCGCACCCGAGGACCTCAGGCGCAACGCCACTTTCTCTGCTTGTGCATTGAGTTCCCCATAACTGAGGGCCTGTGCACCAGCGCGTACCGCAATCTTATGGGAACTATTGCTAACCTGGCGTTCGAACACATCGAGCAACAGAGCATCGCCCTGCATCGCAACAGCAGTGTCATTGCCCCACGCAAGTATCTGTTCTTTTTCCTTATCCGGCATTAAGGGAACGGATTCTACTGCCGTCTCCGGTGACGCAATTACATATCGAAGCAGATGCTCGAAGCTTCTCTGCAAATTGACGATTGTCGATTCTTCATAAAGATCGGCGTTGTAATCAAAGTGGACGTGGAGCTGACTGCGATATGGATAAACCTCTACCGTCAGGTCATAGCGTGCGGCGCATTGATCGATTTCAATTGGTGCAACCGTAAGTCCAGGCAGCGTCAACTCTTCGAGTGGAAAGTTCTGTAGACTGAACATCGTCTGGAAGAGGGGGGAGTATTCGAGGCCTCGGTCCGCATGCAATTCGTGTACCAGGGAATCAAACGGGGCGTCCTGGTATTCGAAGGCACCGAGCGTCGTTTCGCGAATGCGCTTGAGCAGATCGAGAAAACTGATGCCATCATCAACCTGAACTCTCAAGACCAGGTTGTTAGCAAAAAATCCTATGAGGTCGTTGAGCTCTGCACGATTTCGATTCGCCGAGGGAGAGCCGACTACCACATCTTTCTGTCCGCTGTAGCGTGACAACAACAGCATGAAAGCAGAGAGCATAGTCATGAACAACGTAGAGCCGTGGCTCCTGCTAAAGGCTTGCAGTTGCTCGCTCAACTCGGCTGAGAGCCACAACTTGCAACGCTTACCCGTGGCGGTGGCCGGAACTGGTCGCCGGTGGTCCGGCGGAATAAGTGTGACAGCCGGGGCACCTTCCATCTGCTTCTTCCAATACCGCATTTGCTGTTCGAGGACGCCACTCGCGAGCCATTGTCGTTGCCATTCCGCATAGTCGACGTACTGTGTCTGCAACTCAGGCAGGCGAGGAGTCTCGTGCAGGCGATATGCTCGATAGTTCTCCGCCAACTCGCGCACCAGAACTCCCATCGACCAACCGTCCGAGACGATATGGTGAACACTGAGTGAGAGAACATATTCGTTCTCTCCGCTATCCAACAGGAACGCACGAAACAACGGCCCACTTTCCAGATGAAAGGGATCCCTGTTGCGATCCTGCACGAAGCGGAAGACGGCTTGTTCAAGCGCTTCATCTTCGCGCCGATCGAGAAGGCCCTTCTCCAGTTTCCAGGCTTGTCCGTTTCCAATTACCGTGAACGGCGAGCCTTCCCTTTGAGAGAAGTTGGTGCGCAAATTTTCGTGTCTTAACACGATCGCACGTAGCGATTGCTCCAGGACATCCACATCGAGATGCCCACTGATTCGCAGTGAAGCCACCAAGTCGTAAGCGACACTATCCGGATCTATCTGATCAAGAAACCAAATCCGCTGTTGTGCAAGTGAGAGCGGCATCTGCTCCATCCGTTGAATTCGCGGTATGGGCGTAATGGAGGAGATGGATACGCTCGGTCTCTCTGCCTTGAGTAGAGTTACGATGTCTGTCTTGCTCGCCCTCAGGGCAGCCTGCAGTTCCGCCGTCAACACTCCTTTTGGAGCGTTCAGCCGCAGAGTTTCTCCTTCCATGGCCATCTGCACACCAAGCGTCTGCAACTGTCTCAGTAACTCGGCTGCGCTACTCATATCTGTATCTCATCGCGTTCGAGGCTGGAGCTTTCGTCATTCGCTTCGCCAGAGGCCGTCAACAGCGAATCGATCGCAGCCGCCATTTCTGCCGGCGTGGGAAACTCAAATGCAAAAGTTGCCGCCAATGCAAAGCCCGCTAATTCCTGCAGTCGATTTCGTAACCTGACCGCCATTAGAGAGTCGAAGCCAAGATCAGCCAGCCGAGTATTGCCTTGAGGCAGCTCTCCACCACGCAGACCGAGTATGCGGGCCGCCTCTTTGCACACGACAACTTCGATTGCCGCAACTCTGGCTTCTCCCGATTCGACATTCCATACGGGTCCGATCCCATGCGTGGCCTCGGTGAGCGCGAAGTCGTCTTTCTTGAGTGCCGTGATTTCGGAGAAGAACTCAGGTGGTTGAGGAGATTTCCGCGGCAGTGCATCGCTTGTTCGCGGTTGCGAGCCTTTCTGACTTACATCGCTGATCCAGTAGCGTTCGCGCTCAAAGGGATATGCAGGCAGGGCCACCTTGTGAAGACGCCGGCCCTCGAAAATCGCCTTCCAGTCCAGCGCCACACCCGCCGTAAAGGCCTCACCCAACGCGGCCTGCAGCGATTCAAAATCATGCTCGCGTCCACTCGCAGAAGCCACCCAACGAGCATTCGCGTCACCATACTCTTTTCCAAACGCGGTCAAGACGGCGCGCGGACCCATCTCAATGCACAGATCGCAGCCTTCAGCCTGCAGTCGTTCGAGGCATCGCGCGAATTGCACCGGACGACTAAGATGCGCAGTCCAGTATTGCGCATTCAATACCGAATCGTCTTCAACCTTTTCGGCGGTAAGATCGGCAACGATAGCCATGCGAGGTGCATGATACTTATACTTGACCGCCTCCTGATGAAATGCCGGTAGTACGCGATGCATGGCCGGGGAATGCGACCCGTAGCTGATATTCAGACGCTTCACTCGCACACCTGCGCGTTCGAATTCCTGTGTCGCAAGCTCAACGGCTTCGCGACGTCCACTGATCACAACGCTGGCCGGACCATTGATGGCAGCGATGCTCACATCCTGCCTGTAATTGCTCAACGCCAATCGCACTTCGTCTTCGGTCGTTGCAATTGCAACCATCGCGCCCGGATCTCCGAGCTCGCCTGTCAGCCTGCCACGTGCTGCCACCAGTCGCGAGGCATCTTCCACGCTTAGAACTCCGGCTATTGTCGCGGCAACTAATTCGCCCATGCTATGACCGACGACGATGTGTGGCTCGACGCCCCAACTCTGCCACAATCGCGCAAGCCCATACTGAAATGCAAAGAGCGCCGGCTGCACCAATGCAGATTGCGCCAGTTCATTTTGTTCACTTCGAAAAATCGCTTCGATAGGTTGCGAAACAATTCCTGTGAGAGCTGCGTCTACTTCTGCCACAGCGGCGCGGAAGACGTCGCTGCGCTCCAGCAACGACAGACCCATACCGGCGCGTTCCCCGCCCTGGCCTGCAAAGAGAAAAGCAACGCGCGGTGCACGCGTTTCTACGATACCGCGCGCGAACTGCCCCTCGGCTTCGCGCTCGCCCTCGGACAATGCGGCCAGCTCTTCGATCAGGTGTTCTTTAGAATCTGCCCTGATCGCAGCACGATGGGAGAATTGGGAGCGGCCGATCGCAAGCGTGAACGCAATATCCCTGAGGCACAGATCAGGCTCCTCGCGCAAGCGATCTGCCAGGCGTGCAGCCGAGGTCCGAAGCGCATTTTGACTGCGAGCCGAAAGGGTAATAACTCGAATTCCTTGTTTCGAATCCCCGTCATCTTTGGTGACATCAACTGGAGCTTCCGCAACAATCAGATTGGCATTCGTGCCACTGAATCCGAACGAACTTACCGAGCCGACTCTTAGATCGCGCCCCTGGGCGAGTTGCCATGGTTCCGCTTCCATTGGCACGCGCATCCGGATGGAGTCCCAATCTATGTCGGGATTAGGATGACTGCAATGCAGGCTTGCAGGAATCTCGCGATGCTTTAAGGCTAAAGCCAGCTTGATTAGTCCTGCTACTCCGGCTGCTGCCTCGGCGTGTCCAATGTTGCTCTTGACTGATCCAACCGGCAGCCTGCTTTCGTCGTTACGTCTCTTTCCAAAAGCCTCACCCAGAGCCTGTGACTCGATCATGTCGCCGAGGCTAGTTCCAGTTCCGTGCGCTTCAACGTACGACACCTGCTCAGGCAGGATTTGCGCATTTGCAAGTGCAGTCCGAATCAAAGCCTCCTGCGAAGGCCCGTTAGGGGCGGTGAGACCGCTAGTGCGCCCGTCCTGATTGATGGCGCCGCCGCGAATCACCGCGATAATCCGGTCGCCTTCGCGCTGAGCGTCCTCAAGCCTTTTCAGCACCACAACACCGCAGCCCTCGGCGCGCACAAAACCACTTGCGTCTGCCGAGAATGCCTTGCATCGGCCATGAGGAGCCATCATCTGCGCCCGCGACAATGCAATCGTCACTTCAGGAGTGAAGATCATATTCACGCCACCCGCGAGAGCCAGATTGCTCTCCTGTAGCCGCAGGCTCTGACATGCCTCATGTATTGCCACGAGTGAAGAAGAACACGCCGTATCGATAGCCAGATTCGGGCCATACAGTCCCAGCAAATAAGAGATGCGTCCGGCGGCCACTGCGTGCGAAGCACCCTGTGCGAAATAGGCGTCAATCTCTTCTGCCGGCTGATTCAACGCCACCTGTCCATAGTCGGAATTGCAGATGCCGATGAACACCCCTGTCTGAGTGCCATTCAGGGATGACGGAGCGATGGCTGCATCCTCCAGCGCTTCCCAGCTCACTTCCAACAGCAGCCTCTGTTGCGGATCCATCCCAACCGCTTCCACTGGGGCAATTCCAAAGAACACAGGATCGAATAACTCCGGAGCATCGAGAAATCCTCCCCAACGCGTTGCGACCTTACCTCTTGCATGCGGATCTGAATCGTAGAGCTTGTCCAGATCCCATCGCCAGCGAGGAACCTCGGTAATGGCGTCGCGGCCTTCTTTCAGTAGCTCCCAAAAAGTCTCTGCATTATGCACGCCGCCCGGATATCGGCACCCGATGCCGATAATGGCGATTGGACCGTGAGTTCGCGCTTCAAGTGTTCCTTCCAGCGCACGGACCCGCTCCTCGAGCTCAGCAGCGAGCAACAGCAGCCGCTTCTGCGAAAAGCCCTCGACCCGTTTAAGAAACTCGCTCACTTGCGCATCCCCGCCATCTTCTCCTGAAACATTCGCTCCACTTCATCATCGGAGAGGGCTGCAACCTCTTCGAGTACATCTTGTACATGTTCGCGGACATGCGCCTGGCTCATCGGTTGAGCGACCTCTGTATGCGAGATTTCCTCGACCTGTAGTTTCAGGACATCGCGTAACAGCCAATCCGTCAATGCCGCCAAGGTAGGATAGTCAAACAAGGCCGTGGCCGAGAGCTTGGCATCGAGGTCCGCGGAGAGAGCATTACGTAACTCAATCGAGAGTAGTGAATCCAGCCCGTATTCCTGCAGTGGCCTCATGCTGTCTATCGATTGCGATTCGGGAAGCGAAAGCACGCTTCGTATCCGCTCTTCGACGCGCTCCTCCAGCATTAGCCTGCGTCGAGCGCCGGGAACAGCGAGCAGCTTGTCTCGCCATGCCCCCATGCCGTCTTTGTTTGCAGGAGCAGTTGATTGAGCGACTTGTGAGCCCTTGTGATCGGATGCGGTACGTGCCCTTAGCACATGCGAGAGCAGATCGGCGTTCGCAGTAGCCTCCGCTTTAGACGTCTTAGCGAACTTCCGCCAATCCACCCGGGAGACAAGCATCTGGATAGCACCTTCTTCGAGCAGCTGTCCAAGCAGACGAAGGCCATCAGCCGTCGGAATGGACGACACTCCGGCATCCTCGCTCCGTCGCACCACATCATGCCCTACGGCTGCCCCCGCTTCGCTCCACACTCCCCAATTGACGCTCAACGCTGGTAGTCCCAGCTGCTCTCGACGGAAGTGCGCCAGCGCATCCAGGTAGGCATTCGCAGCGGAGTGATTCGATTGTCCGCGTGAACCAAACATTCCGGCCGCTGAAGAAAAGAGTACAAAGCAATCGAGACGAGCGGACAAGGTGAGCCTATGCAGATTCCACCCACCTGCCACCTTCGGCGATAGCACAGAACGGAAACGACCGTATGTCTGTTGCGGCAAGCCGGCATCGTCCAGGACACCAGCACAATGAAATACTCCGCGAAGCGCAAATTGCGATGGCACAACCTGCAATGCATCTCCCAGCGAGCCTTCATCGCTTACATCGCACCTCACGCTCACAACGTTGATGACTTCGTCGTTGAGTCGGGCAAACTTCGCCCTCGCTTTCGGAGTCGGTTCGTTTCGTCCCAGCGCCAGTACATAACCGGCTCCTTGTTGCGCCAGCCACTCGACGACCAGCAGACCCAGACCCTTAAAAGCCCCGGTCACAACATAGGCCCCATCGCGCCGAAAGCCAGAGAATCGGCCTGCTCGGTCACGCAATTCATCTCCTCGCGCAAGTGTTGGCACAAGCAGAACCCGGCCTGTGTGCTGACCGGATGCGATATGCCGAAACGCCTCGGCCGCCTGACTAAGCGCAAATCGCTTCCACGGAAGCGGTCGGACTTCGCCCCTCTCTGCATCCTTCAGAACAGACGCGATCACCGCGCAAACCTCGGGCGATGCAGCCGCAAGCGCAGCTCGAAGATGCACACGCTGGTAGGTGACATCCGGTCGCAGCGCCTCTGCCTCAGCGTCAGTCAGCACGGTTTTCTCACCCAGTTCGATGAAACGGCCCCGCGGAGCTAGCGTGCGCATCCCGACTGCGATCTTGTCCCCTGCGAGCGAGTTCAGTACCACGTCCACGCCCTGGAATCTCGTAGCCTCCATAACACCTTGCTCGAACGCAGTAGAGCGTGAGTCGAAGACAGCGTCCACACCCAGACTGCGCAGATATTCTCGCTTGGCCTCGCTGCCCGCCGTGGCAAAAACGATCGCTCCCAGCTGTTGTGCTTCCTGAACCGCTGCAAGTCCCACTCCTCCCGCCGCAGCGTGAATCAGCACCCGCTCTCCAGGCTGCAGTTTTGCAACATGTTGCAACGACCAACGTGCCGTCAGGAACGGTATTGGCAACGTGGCGGCATCCTCCGCATTTATGTTCGGCGGACGTTTCCATATTCGATTGCGAATGAGCGTGGCAAAGTCGGCCATCAGCCCCCAACCAATTGCCACGATTTCATCCCCGACGTGCAAGTCTGCGACGCCTTCGCCAACACGCACTACTACGCCTGTGCACTCACCACCCGGAGCAATGTCCCCATGACGTGCAGCGTCGTCACTATCATCCAGCGCACTCAGAACCTCGTGAAAGTTCACAGCCACTGCAGTGATTGCAATTTCCACTTCGCCACTTGCAGGCGCGCGACGCTCGTCGAGTCGAGGCTTCAGGTCTTCGAGCAGGCCCGTTCCCGAGAGGTATAGACGCCTTGTCTCGCTTTCCTTCAACGAGGAATGACGTGCCTGCGCCGTATCCGTCTTTTGGAGAGCGCGAGGCTCCAGGTGCGGCACCCACACATCCGCTCCGCGCAACGCATATTGCATCTCCTTCGGCGCGGTGGATTGGCAGAGCGACCATAACTCGCGAGCGCCAGAGTTTCCCGAGGAGAGATCAACCGCGATGGCATGCGCTTCTTCGTATTCAGCATTCACACTTCGTGCAAATGCTGCCAGCGTTGCGCCATCAGGAGCATCGATCTCCGGCCCGGCGGCCCCGCGACTAACCAGCCATAAGCGGCAATCGGACTGTCTGTCAGTGGCGAGCAGCGCTTGTGCCAAGCGGAGCGCGCCACCCAGCACCTGCTCCTGCCACTCCATCGGACGCAGTTGTGCGCGCTCACGCGACGCATCTGTCAATTGGGCGCCTGGCAGGTAGAAAATGTCTGCCTTCTCGCGCGGGCTGTGAGCATCTGGGCGGTCGGTTCCAAACCACTCTTCGATCAGCTTGGGACTCACTTCTGCCGAGGAAACAATGGTGACAACCACTCCGCTTGCCCGCGCCAATTTTTGAAGTCCGCTCGCAAGTAGTTCCTGCTCTTCCTTGGCGCCGAGAGTAACTATCAGAAGCTTTGCGGCTGTCGCTTCAATGGCAGAATCAACGCCCCTCTTGTCGGCCGCAATCGCGGTAATCAAACACTGTTTGCCAAGGGTCGTTCCATGCTGGCTCTCCGCCTCACTCGGTGTGACCACAACCTCGTCAAATCCGCACTCGCGCAGCAAGTCCGACCACGCCGATCGACTGATCAGTGGATAGTCAGCCCGCAGATCGTGATCGGAGAAGCGCCACCATCCTTCGGTAAATCCTACCGTCATATCTATCCACGGTTGTTTTCCCACCGTTTCGGCCAGCAGCAGAACGCCGCCCGAGCGCAGCAGAGACCGGACATGCCTCAACGTCTGTCGCAAGTCAGCCGTAGCGTGAATCACATTCGATGCGACGACGATATCGAAGCTTTCCTCGGAGAGATTCTGAGTCAGAAGGTCGCGCTCCAGGTCCAGTGTCTGGAAGCGCATCGCTGGAAGGTGCCCAAACTCCCTACGCGCCGCGCTGACAAATCCTGAGCCAATATCGGTCCAGAGATACTCCCCGATCTCACCTGTAAGCGCGGGAACTAGATAGCTCGTCGTCGCGGCCGTTCCTCCTCCCACTTCGAGCACTCGCGCTTTATGACCAAGCGAGCTCACGGCTTGCTTTGCAGCAAACACGAGAGCAGGATTAAAAATCCGCGACACGACTGACTCTCGATAGAGCCGCGTAGCAATCTGCTGGCCGCTTTCCGCAAAGAGAACTTCGACCGCGGAAACTTCGCCACGTAATAGAGGAAGCAGTTTTCCTGCGGTTCTCTGAGCCCAGGCAATCTCCGGATAGCCCGATTCAGCAAGCCTCTGGGATTCCGTCTCTGTATCCGCATGAGGCCTGCCAAGCGATCTGTATAGCCCGTCACTCTCAGACTGCAAATACTCGAACTCCACCAGAATCTCGAGGAACCGTCCGGCCAGCCGCCGATGCTCCGGCACGATGCGTAGAGCTGCGATCAACTCAGGAAGATTAAAGACTCTCCCCGGCACGAGTTGGAATCCTCCGCGTTCCATTCCCTCCGCGATCCACGCCGCACACAGAGCGTCGAATTCCCGCATCCATCGATCGAATTTCCCAAGACCATTTACACTGGCTCGCGACATCAAGTCCTGGTGCCATGCCGTGGCATCAAGATCAACTCGCTCCGATTTCACGGTCAAGCCTCCATTACCGTTCAAAGCCAGCCTTTCCCACACGACTTCGTGCAGCCAACCCGCGTACTTTTCATGTGCGGTCTCGACAAGCGTAAGACTCTCGACGGCAAGAACAATCCGCCCGTCTGCATCCAATCCATCGATGTCGACAGTCAGTCCCCGCCCTTGTCTCCTTCGTACCACCGCTCGCGCGTATCTGAGGCTTGCGCCATACCCGAACAGTCGATAGCCGGCAACGGCCGCAGGCAATGCGGGAGTGTTGATTTGTTTATCGCGCACCAGGGCCGCGGCGGCCTGCAGGCAGGCATCAAGCAGCACGGGATGCAAGATGTACTTGTCACCATCCGCCAGTACTTCAGATATCGGCTGCATCTCGATAAGGCTCTCTTCCGCATTGCCCCAGGCTCGAATAACGGGTTGAAAAGCGGGCCCGAAGTTCAGGCCGGATTCCACTAACCGGCGATAGAAATCTGCCTTATCCCATGTGACTGAGGCCCGATTCTGCAATGCCAATTGATCTGTCGATCGATCAATGCGCCTGTTGTCCTCCGGTTCCAATTTCGCAGGCTCAACAAATCCGATGGCATGCACAGTCCATGCGCTCTCCGCTCCAGCGGGTGTGCTGGCAATCTCGAATCGCCGTCTGCCGTTCGCGTCAACCTGGTGAAGCGCGGTCTCAAGTAGCAGCGGCTCATCAAAAACACACGGCTCGCGAAACTCCACATCCGTCGCAATCCATTCGTTTCCAGCATCAATCGAACACGCCGCAGCAATCGCTATCTCAAGGTAAGCAGCTCCGGGCAGGATACGCCGCCCCATTACAACGTGATCGCCAAGATGGTCGGGGCGCTGCGGCGACAACTCAGCGTGAAATGTTGCCACACCTGAACGCGTCCGCAGCCGCGACCCGAGCAGGGGATGCTTGTTTTGCATACGATCCATCAGCGTGACCGTGGGTTTCTGCGAACTCATGCGACGGCTCACCTGGTCAAACCAGAAACGCTGGCGCTGAAATGGGTAGCCGGGCAAGGGAACCCTGCGGAAGGGTCCGCCTTGGTTGAGGCTCTTCCAATCAAGGTCGACGCCGATGGTATAAAGCCTGGAGGCCGCGGAGAGCAGATCATACCCCTCCCCGCCAGTGCGGCTCTTGCTTACCGATGAAATCAGGCGATCATTTGCGATCTCATTCGCCTCGGCCAATGCCAGCAACTGGGGCTCCGCACCAACTTCGAGAAACGCGCCGGCGCCTTGCGCAGCCGCCAAGCCTCGCTCGAACTGCACCGTCTCCCGCAGATGCCTGCGCCAATACCGAGCATCGACGGGCTGCTTTCGTTCAATCACGTTCCCTGTAAGGTTTGAAATCCAACGCACTTCAGGAACACGGAACCGGATCTTCTCAGCCTCCGCTTCAAACGCATCCAGCATGGGTTCAAGCGCAGCTGAATGGAAGCCGTGTGTCGTTTGCAATCTCTTATACCTTAAGCCTGTTTTACTGAGTTCCCCTTCCAGTTTTTCGATTGCGACAATTCCCCCGCTCAACACCACGCTAGCCGGGCCATTCACAGCTGCCAGACTGAGTCCGTCTTTTTCGCGAAGATAACGCTGTACATCGCGCTCCGAAGCAACTATCGCCACCATCCCACCCGGTTCGCCAAGCTTTTCAGTCAGCCACCCGCGCGCAGCTACGAGGCAAATTCCCTCTTCCGGTGTCATCACTCCTGCTACGGTCGCCGCAACGTATTCGCCGAGGCTGTGGCCTAACACCACTTGCGGTTCAACGCCCCAGTGGCGCCAAAGCTCGCTGAGTGCCAAGCCATAAGCGTAGAGCGCTGGCTGCATCAGGCCAGCATGTCCTAGTTCGCCATTCGCATTCGTCCATATCGAGGCGATGCTTTGACCGAGGCTCCCATTAAGGGAGGCGTCGAGCCTTTCGATCGCAGAACGAAACACCGCGTTCTTCTCGAACAACTCCACACCCATTCCGCTTCGTTCGCTTCCCTGCCCCGTAAACAGGAAACAGAGCGAAGGTGAAGCGGACGATATCTCCATCTCTTTGCCGGATAGCAAATGATTCAGCGAGGCAATCGCCTCCGCCTTACTGTGCGACACAAATGATGCACGATGCCGGAAATGATCTCGTCCCTGTGCGGCGGTTGCAGCGATCTCCGCCAATGTGTAGTTGTCTGCCTGTGGACTGCTCAACCAGTTCTTGTACTCCGAGGTCAGCTCTCGCAAAGCGGGTTCGCTTCTCGCAGATAGCAGCACAAGTTCCGCAGTCCCGTCACTCTGTGTTGGCTCAAAATTCGATTCAGGCGGCGCCTGCTCAACGATTACATGCGCGTTGGTGCCGCTAAATCCAAAAGAGCTAACGGCGCTCATGCGGAGCGTCATTTTGCGGTCATCTTCCATACATCGCGGCCATGGAATCGTTGTGCGTGAAACCGCGAGCCTGAGCTGTTCCCAATTCACGTGAGTTGTCGGAGTTTCAATTTGCAAATGAGCCGGAATCTCACCGTGCTGTAATGCCAGCACCAGCTTGATCAGTCCACCGATTCCCGCGGCCGCTTCCATGTGACCAAAGTTTGTCTTGAGCGATCCGACGTACAGCGGATTGTCCGGCTTGCGCGAAGCGCCGTAGATATTCCCTAAAGCTCGCAATTCAATTGGGTCGCCCAGCGACGTGCCTGTCCCATGTGCTTCAACGTAGCCGATCTGCGCAGCACTCCGCCCGGCGTTCAGGATCGCGCTTCGCATCAGTTCTTCCTGCGACGGCCCATTAGGTGCAGTCAAACTACTGCTCGCGCCATCTTGATTCAGCGCGGTGCCACGAATTACAGCATGTATTCTGTCGCCATCTTTCTCCGCTTGATCGAGGGGCTTAAGCACGACTACGCCGCATCCCTCCGCGCGCGCAAATCCGTCGGCCCGGTCATCGAAGGTCTTCGATCGCCCATCGGGTGACAGCATGTGCGCCTGCGACAAAGCGACGGTGGTCTCCGGTGCGAGAATGATGTTGACCCCGGCCGCAATCGCCATGTTGCATTCACCGGCACGCAATGCCTGACACGCCACATGGACTGCCACCAGCGATGACGAGCAAGCCGTATCGATCGACAGGCTCGGTCCCTTAAGTCCCAGCAGGTACGACAGCCGGCCAGATGCAATACTATGCGAATTGCCCGACGCGAAATGCACATCCAGCAGCTCCGCATCACCGGCATGTAGCTGCATCTGCGCATAGTCTCCGCTGGCTATGCCCAGATACATTCCCGTCTTGCTTCCGGCCAGCGATCGCGGTGCAATTCCGCCTGACTCAAGCGCCTGCCACGTGACCTCCAGCAGAATACGCTGCTGAGGATCCATCATCGCGGCTTCGCGGGGAGCGATGCCAAAAAACGCCGCATCGAAGAGATCAATATCCTTGAGAAATCCGCCAAAGCGGCTGACCATTTTGCCCGGCTTGGTCGAATCGGGATCGTAGTAGTCGTCAATCTTCCAACGTTCCGCAGGCACCTCCGTGATCGCCTCTTGACCACTCCGCAGCAATTCCCAGAACGAGGCAGTATCGTTGACATCGCCGGGAAATCGGCAGCCCATACCGATGATGGCAATTGGCTGCTGACCGCGCGATTCAGCAACATTAAGTTTCTGCTTCATCTGTTCGACAGAACGAAGCGCCTGCCTGAGCAGCGAACCGTGTTCGCTGGTTCCAGTCGGGATTGATCTCTCTGTCACTCTTACTGCTCCAGCCTTAGTCGCAACAACTCCGCGATTTCGTCGTCTGACATGGCATTCAGCTCTTCGTCGCTGTGCACACTCGATCCTTGAGATGTCTCTTCCATCTGCGCTCGCTCGGGCGTTGCTTCTGCTGGTCTTAGCTCTGCAGGTCCTGAGTCGCCCCCATCCGCCTCATATCCCAATTGAACCAGCAGCAGACGTGCAATCGCCTCAGAAGTGGGATAGTCGAAGATCAGAGTTGATGGCAGATCTCCGATGCCAAAGATTGTCTGAAGACGATTACGCAGCTCAATGGCCATCAATGAATCGAGGCCAAGGTCCATCAAACGCGCGTCTTTTGCGGGCAGCGAGGTCGTGCCTAACGTCTGCGCGACCGCTTTGGTGACCTTCGCCGCGACGAGAGCGGGTCGCCCTTTGGGCGCAGCGCATTCGATCTCGTTTCGCAATAGATTCAAGCCAGCTGCGCCTGCGATTGCACCTGGCGCTGCGCTATCGTTAGAAGCCTCACCAGAGTAGGTAAACAACATCTCCGAGGTGCTTTGTCGCATCGCGGCAGAGGAACTTCCGGCCTGTTGCGATTGCAATCCCGAGGCTTCAACGGGCGCCTGCGCCAGTAGAACCTGCACACCCAACACAAAGGTCGGCAACGCCGGCCCCGGAGCTGCGCAGAAATTCGTAAATCCCGCCCTCTTCAGCTCCTCGGCCCATCGATCTGCAGAAATCAGCGGAGAACCATCGCTGCGCGCATCATCTGCAAAGTGTTGCCAGCCCTCGATCAATCCTGTCGAAACATCGTGCCATGCCTGTGTCTGCGTGGTCTCGATCAACACAAGTGCACCACCCGGCTGCAAGACCCGTCGCACGCGGTCAAGGCTGGCGCGCAGATCCTTCGCAGCATGCAGAGCATTCGCGATCAGCACAACATCATACCGACCTTCATGTGCTGTGGAGTCTTCATCTCGATCTAAGTCGAATAGCAAAAATTCCATCGCATACGCCGAATGCGAACGAAAACGTTGCTTCGCACGCCCAAGAAACATATCTGACACGTCGCTGAAGGTATATAGCGTATGTTCGGGTGCGAGTTGAGCCAGTATCGCCGCAGTTGTGGCACCGGTGCCCGCTCCTATTTCCAGTAATCGCATGCGGCGTGCATATCCCAGCGCAGTCCGCGACCCCTCTCTCGCCCGCGTCCCGATCACCGCCGCCGCAACGCGATTCGCGTAAACCGATCCGGGCGACTGCTCATAGAGCGCCCTCGCCAATTCACCACTCCCCGCAGGAAACAGCGTCTCCAGCGGGGCCAATTCTCCCCGCAGCACCCTCAGTAGTTTGACCGCACAATTGCCTAGATAATCACGGAGAGGCTCGTCGCCGGCAAGCAGCGGTTCGGCCGCAATCCAAAGCACTTTCGGATCCGATACTGAAATGTTCGCGCGTTGCGTATACAACTCATGTCCTTCAGACGCGTGCATATCGAGGATGCCATCATTCGCGAGCCGCTTGAGCCATCGCTCCATCAGACGTCGATGGCTTGGAGCAACGCCATAACGGTCAATCAAAGTCTCGACCGAAGCAGCATCAGAAGAGTCTTTGAAGGTGCCGAGCTCTCGCAGTGTCGCGAATATCAGCGCCGTAGCCCAGTCGTTCAGCATTTTCAGCCGTTCGGCGATGCGCGTCACATCCAGGCCAATCGGCACCATCGCAGACTGGTCAGCTGCAGCCTCTTCCATTTGCTTCCATGTGCGCTGAGAGTTATTGACGGTGTCTGCATACCAATAGCGCTTCCGCTGAAACTGGTACCCGGGAAGCGGAAGCTTGTGGAATGCGCGGCCTTCATCAACGCTGTTCCAATCCAGATCGATACCCAGCTCATATAGTCGGCCCGCGGCACTCAATAATTTCGCCCACTCTCCACCCACTCCGCTCCTGGCGATCGACGGAATCAGACGCTCGTTGCCTATGCCGTTGGCCGCAGCCAGAGCAAGCAATTGCGGCTCTGTTCCAATCTCCAGAAAGATGCTGCCGTCAATCGAGCTCGCATCAACCAGTCCTCGCTCGAACCGCACTGTCTCGCGCAGATGGAGGCGCCAGTACCGCGAATCCACAGGCCGATTTCGTTCCACAGCCTGCCCGGTCAGATTTGAAATCCAGCTAACTTCAGGAATCTTGAAGCGTACTCTGGCCGCCTCCGCTTCGAACTCCTCAAGCATTCCATCCAATGCCGCAGAATGGAATCCGTGCGTTGTGCGCAGGCGTTTGTGTCGCAAGCCTTGACGCCGCAATTTTTCTTCCAGCATCTCAATCGCTTTGCCTCGCCCGCTTAACACCACACTTGACGGGCCATTCACCGCCGCCAGACTCAGGTCATCGATGCTTTCCATCAGGGCGCACGCTTCCTCCGTAGAAGCGACGACGGCCACCATCCCGCCAGATTCTCCAAGCTGCTCCGTCAAGCGCCCGCGCGCTGCAACGAGCTGAATTCCCTCTTCCGGTGTCATCACCCCGGCCACTGTCGCTGCAACATACTCGCCAAGACTATGCCCAAGCACGATCCGCGGCTCAACTCCCCAGCTTCGCCACAACTCACTCAGCGCCCAGCCGAATGCATAAAGTGCGGGCTGCACCAAGGCAGCCCGCTCCAGTTCACCGGCGCCGTTGAGCCAGATCGAAGCAATGCTCTGTCCCAGAGAATCACCGAGCGCATTATCCAACCGCTCGATCGCGGAACGAAATATCCTGCTGTGCTTCAGAAGCTCCAATCCCATTCCTCCACGCTCGCTGCCCTGTCCTGTAAACAGGAAGCAAACTGCAGATGAAACTGACGTCGGAGTATCCGAAGTTCGCCCACGACTGTAACCATGCGGTCCTGGATTGCCCAGCCGCTCCATCAATTCGTCACGGCTTGACACTACCCAAGCTTGACGGTATGCGTAGTGAGCGCGGCCCCGTGCAAGGCTCTGGCTCACATCATGTATCGCGAACTCGGAATGAGATTCCAGGCAATCGATCAGCGATGTCTTCGCATCTTCCAACGCCTCTTCATTCCGTCCCGAGAGCACAACCACATGTGGCGTCTGGGCAATACCCTTCACATCTTCGCCACCTTGCATGGTCATCTCTTCAGAAACATATTCCTCCAGTACGACGTGGGCATTCGTCCCGCTGAATCCAAATGAGCTAATACCCGCAACACGTCGCGTCTGCCCCTCGCTCAGCTTCCAACTCGTGCTCTCCTGCGGAACGACGAAGGGAAGTTCATTCCATGGGATGAACGGGCTCTTCGTTTGCAGGTGCAGGTGCGCGGGCATGGTCTTGAAGTGCAACGATAACGCCACTTTGAGTAAGCCTGCGATTCCGCTGGCAGCCTCCATGTGGCCAAGGTTAGTTTTGATCGACCCTACCGCAACGGGTGCAAGTTCTGGCGACCTGCCACGAAAGACCTGGCCCAGCGCTTCCATCTCGATCGGATCGCCCAAAGATGTGCCCGTGCCATGGGCTTCGATCATTCCAATTTCGTTGACAGTTACGCCTGCTCGTTTATAAGCCTCGCGCAACAGCGCCGTTTGCGCTGAACTGCTGGGCGCAGTCAAGCCTCCACTGCGTCCATCGTGATTGACCGCACTGCCGCGAATTACCGCAATCACTCGGTCACCATCCCTGACCGCGTTATCCAGACGTTTGAGCACCACCACGGCGCATCCTTCGCTGCGCACATATCCATCCGCCGACGCATCGAATGTCTTGCAAAGCCCCTCCGGCGAAAGCATGCGCGCTCGCGATCCCGCGATGTACATCTGCGGCGCGAGAATCGCGTTCACTCCACCTGCCAGAGCCAGTTCGCTTTCACCCGCGCGCAAGGATTGCAAAGCCAGATGCACCGCCGTAAGGGAAGAAGAACACGAAGTGTCGACAGTCATCGCAGGGCCGTGTACGCCCAGCGTATACGCCAGTCTCCCTGCTGCCATACTGGGAGTGTTGCCGGAACCAGCATATGCGTCAATGCGCAGATCATCTTGAAAGACCGCTCGGTAGTAGTCGCTATTGCTCAGCCCAAGAAAGATTCCCATGCGCGAATCATGCAGGCAATCCGGACGAATCGCCGCATCCTCAAGCGCATGCCAGGCCACCTCATGCAGCAATCGCTGCTGCGGATCGAGCATCACCGCCTCGCGTGGGGCGATGCCAAAAAACTCCGCGTCGAAGGATGCGATATCGTCTAAAAATCCCCCACGAACCGAATACATGGCTCCGCGTGCTTCGGGATTGCGATCAAAATACTGACGCCAATCCCATCGATCGAAAGGAACATCCGTAATCGCATCTCCGCCAGCCGACAGTAACCTCCACAATAACGCTGCATCGTTTATCCCGCCGGGAAACCGCAGTCCCACACCGACGATAGCCACCGGAGCGCTCTGCGCGTTAGCGGCAGACTCCTCTGCCGCCGCAAGCCGGGCCCGCAGGTCGCGAATCTCTGCAAGCGCACGCTTGACCGGCGAAAGCACTGCACCGCTCTCGTTTGCGTCGGCCACAGGGCTCACATCGGCTCCGATCTTTCTGCGTTCGGGAATCTCGCTCACGCGCGCCCCTTCCGGTCGAGTTCAGCGAGCAACAGTTCCTCAGCTTCGTCATCGCCCATCGCAGCAAGTTCCTCATCGAGTGGCAGAGAACTGCCTTTCGCAGAATGCTTCACAGTCGTCGTTGTCCCTGTGTGCCCAATCGATTCGTCCTGCGCACCCGTCACAACCAATGAAAGAAGAAACTTAGACAGCCCGCGAATGCTCGGATAATCAAAAAGTAATGTGGCGCTCAGCGGTTGTCCCAACGCCTGTGCGAGCACATTGCGAAGCTCCAGCGCCATCAGCGAATCCAGACCAAATTCCTGCATTGGCGTATCTGCCGGCATAGGCCGCCCGGGCGATAGTCCCAACACCTTGCGCGCCGCAGCCCGTACGAACGCCTCCATCTTTGGCATGCGCTCCGACCGCGCGGCACCAGAGATGTTTGCAATCTCATCGGCATGGCTCCGGGAAAGCACGTCGCCGGTCTTTCCGGGTGTCCCGCTGCCATTCGCTACAACAGCTATTCTTCGCACGTCAGGAAGAAAGCTTGTGAAGAAGCTGGCAGCCGTTGATCCTTCGGGAAACTGTTCCTGAAATACCTCCCAGTCGATTGCCGCAATCATCACGCGCGACCGACCTGAGAGGATTGCTTCGCCGAGCGCCGGTAGCGCCGCAGCGGCCACCATGGGCTGGACGCCCTGCCGAGCGATACGAGCCTTCGCCGCAACGGATAACTGACTTACCATTCCACCGTCAGCCCACGCGCCCCAGTTCACACTCAATGTAGGAAGACCACGCGCGGTTCGATCCTCTGCCAAGCCGTCAAGATATGCGTTTGCTGCCGCATAACTCGCCTGGCCTGCTGAGCCAAGCACCGCCGCAGCCGAACTGTAATACACAGTTGCGAGGAGGTTATCTTCTGCAGTCATCTCAGCCAGCAGACGCGCTCCCTCGACCTTCGTTCGCATGGCACTTGTAATCGTCTCATCAGAGTGATCTGCCAGCAGACGATCCTCTACCTCGCCCGCCGCATGAATCACCACTCGAAGCGGTGGGCAATCCGAGCGTATTCGGTTCAAAACTCCGGCCAGCTCTTCCCTGCCCGCAACATCGGCGGCTTCCAAGACAATGCGCACGCCCTGATCGGCGAACTCGCCTGCCATCCGATTTGCCTCTTCAGAGACCCCGCGCCGACTCGGCAATACCATAGATTTCGCGCCTTGTTCGAGCAGCCATCGTGCAGTCGCCAATCCCAGCGCACCGGTTCCTCCTGTGATCAGCACAGTGCCTTCACGCAAGACCGCCGTCCAGGCCTCGCGCAGAATAGGCCTCTGCGGCCGGACAAGCACCAACTTGCCAACATGACGTCCGCTGACCATATACCGAAACGCCGTCTCGGCTTCATTTACTGCATATAGCTCATTTGGCAGAGACGACAACTCACCATTCGCAAAAGCCGCGAAGATCTCGCGCAGCATGTGAGTAATCAACTCTGGATCACGCGCAGAAACCTCGCCCAAATCAAACGCCCAGTAGCGCGCATCCGGACGAAGAGCGGCAACCTCGCTCGCACTCCAGATATCGCGTTTCCCTACTTCAACAAATGCGCCGCCGCGTCGCAACGCTCGAAAGCCGGCGGCAATTTTATTCCCCGAGAGCGCGTTCAACACCACATCCACACCTATGCCACCCGTCGCTTCGAGCACCTCCTCAGCGAACGTGTCACTGCGCGAGTCGAAGACATGTTCGATGCCCTGCGATCGCAGGTAGGCGCGTTTCTTCGCTGTCCCGGCGGTCGCAATCACGGTGGCTCCGCTGCGTCGAGCGAGTTGCACAGCAGCCTGCCCCAGGCCTCCTGCAGCCGAGTGAACAAGCACCGTCTGCCCTGGTCTTAGTTCGGCCAGTCGGGTGAAGGCATAATGCGCAGTAAGAAATGCGACAGGTATCGTGGCAGCCTCGGCGAAGCTCATGTCTGCCGGTTTTTGCACGACGTGACTCACCGGCACATTGACCGTGGAGCGCATGCTGCCGCCTGCAAAAGCAATTAACTGCGAACCCGTCGCGAAACCTGCCTTGCTGCCCGCGCGCAACACTACACCCGCGCATTCGGCACCTAGTGGCGCAGATGCTCCAGCGTACGAACCCATCGCCGTCAACACATCGCGGAAGTTGAGCCCGTGTGCCAGGCATGCAATCTGTACTTCGTCATCTGCCGGCACGGGCGTTGGCGAGAGTTCTTCGTGCAGGGTCTCCAACAACCCGGGATGACCTATAACCAGTGCTTGGTCGGGCGCGGGCGGCTCCTGCTGGCTGACCTTCTCCAATTGCGGGTGAAAGAATTTGTCGCCACGCAACGCAATTTCCTTCGAGCGCCGCCCCGGCCTCTGCAGCCAACGGACAATAGACACCGCCTCCGATACTGATGCGATCGCATACGACAAATCGATCATCTGCACCGCGATAGAAGGAAACTCCGCACGAAAGCTCCTGATCAAGCCAGACAACGCTGCCTGTTCTGGATCGACCCTTTCTCCATCGTGAAGTTTGACCGCGCCTCGAGTAATCAGGCACACATTCGCAACCGTCCCTGGATGCGCATGCTCCAGTGCAACAGTCTTGAGTATCTGGCGTATCACTTTATCCAAATCACCCATCAGCAGCACGGAGCCAGACTGACCCGGGTGCGCTGAATCCAAAGTGTCTTCGAGGACCAAAGAGCCCAGGTTCGCAAGTTCTTGTGCAAGAGCTGTGAGCAGTCCAGTCGAAGAACAGTTTTCATCAGTTAAGTTGGGAATAGTCCATTTCGACTGCTTTTCGTCTCGAACGTAAACATTCTTCTGCTCCGGTATCTCGTTCCAGACAACACGCCACGTCATGGTCTCGCTGGAATCCGCGGCGGCTACTCGCCTCACTCGCAGACCGCGAACTTCCGCTACCAGCTCTCCTTCTCGATCGACGATGGTGACGTCAGCTTCTTCATCGTTATCTCTCCCTGAAGATCGCATTTCTGCGAGCGCGTAGACGTTGCTCGCTCCGCGTAAAACTCGATAGCTCCGCACACTGACCGGCAGCACAACGACCTCATGGTGCTCCGGATCTCGCGCCGCCTGCAAGGTCTGCAAGCAGGCATCAAGCAATGTTGGATGCAATGATGGGCCACAGTCTGCGTGGGCTTCAGGGCCAGCTATTTCTGCAAGAGCGAAGCCTGACCCCGCATGCACAATCTGCAGTAATCGAAATGCGGGTCCGTAATTCAACCCCTTCGCAGCCAGTGCGTGATAAACATCGCCTGTCGCGATCGTTCTGGTTGCCCGTGTCATCAGCGCCGCAACATCCATAGGCAGCGATGAGATCAAACCCTCGGAGGACGTCGCGTGCTCGGCCTCCCAGAATCCGCTGGCGATGTCGAGCCAGCCCTCGCCGGACTTTGCAGCGAGTTTTATTTCGCCTCCTGGGCCAACAAATGTCTGCAAAGCGATGCTCTCATCGTTCAATTGAAGTCGCTGATGCACGGCAAACTCTCTCAGTGTCCCCGTCCCACAGTCGCTTCCAGCTTCGATGTCGAGCCTAGCCCGCGATGCTGCCGCCCTGCGTGCTGACTCAAGCCATGCTGCAAATGGCAAGATCGGCTGGTCTTGAAAGCGATGATCACTCAGCCACGGGGAGCTCTGCGTGCTTAGCTGCGCTTCCCACAGCCTGCCCTCCAAAAACGGAGAAGAAACTTCTCGGCCAGGAAGCTCCTGCGCTAGGTTCTTATCCTGCAGCGACGGGCTCGAAGGCGACACCTCGCAGTTCGGTTCTGTAAGCCAATAGCGTTGCCGATTCCAGCGATACATCGGCAGCGCGACATGCACAGGCGCTCCCGGATACACTTTCCGCCAATCAAAATCACGGCCCTGTTCATACAGCGCGGCAGCGGCAGACATCAGTGTCGCTCGCGCTGTTTGCCCCCGGCGCATTGCCGCGATTGTGGTCGGCTTTTCGTGCGCAGCAATCTTGTCGTCGGCACAAGCCTGCACGGATCGCAACAATACTGGATGAGGCCCGATCTCCAACACCGTGCGACACCCCAGCTCAAAAAGGCTGCCAGCAGCTTTGGCAAACTGCACTGGCTTCCGAATCCCTCGCGCCCAATATGCCGCATCTCCGTCCGTAGTTTGCCAAAGCTCTCCCGTCACCGTGGAGACCAACGCAGTCGCAGCACGCCTGCGAGGATTGCCAGACCGCATGTCTGACGTGAGATCCGACTCAAGAAGCCTGGACGCTGAGTCCATCGCCGAGCTATGAAACGCGTATTGAACATCAAGCCAGCGCGTGCTTCTGTTCTCGTTTGCGAGAACTGAAGCCAGCACACGCATCGCTGAGTCCTGTCCCGAAAAGACCACAGATCGAGGTCCATTCACGGCCGCGACTTCCGGTACCGTGGCTCCGTGCGGCCACTCAACCTGGTTGAGAAACGTGAACGCCTCGATCTCACTCATCTCGACAGAAAGCATGCGCCCGCGCTCTACATCCTTCACAGGAGCGCCCATGCGTGCACCACGCCTCAGAACCAGCCACATTCCTTCTTCCAGCGATAGCGCTCCTGCAGCAACTGCAGCAGCAACTTCACCCACGCTATGGCCTGTGACAGCTTCGGGTACTACGCCCCAACTTTCAAGAACACGCACCAGCGATATCTGGATGGCAAACAGAATCGGCTGGGCCTTTGCCGTATCTTCAAGTTCACCTGGATTCTTCCCGGCCGCATGCAAAGACCACCCGGCAGTCTCCATAACCAGCCGCTCGCACTCGGCAAATGTTTTATCGGCCTCCGGGAATTGCTCCAGGAATGCATCCAACATTCCCGGCCAGAGCGAACCCTGGCCCGAGAAGACAAATGCCAGCTTGCCTGGTCCGTCCGCCTGTTGCCACGCAGCGACAGCATCGTCCTGTGATGCATCACGCGCAGCATCCGCAATCACCGCAGCCGCGCGAGCTTCGAGTTTCTCAGCAACCTCTTCGGCGTTCGTACCAACAGCCGCGACACGAAACGCTCCATGATCTCGCCCGCGCGCCGCCGCCTTGGCGATCGAGCCCAATTCATAATGGGACTCTGCGCGAGACCGCAGCAATGCAACATAGTCACCGACAATCTCAATCAGTGCCTCGTAAGAGTGAGCCGAAACGGGCAGACAGTACTCCACTGCTGACCGGCCCGGTTCTAAACCGACGTCAATCCGCGGAAGCACCGGCGCTTCTTCCAGGATCAGATGAGCGTTGGTACCTCCAAGCCCGAACGAGCTAACGCCTGCAAAACGCGGCTGCCCGGCGCGCGCATCTGAGCGAGGCCATGGATGCGATTGATTCGCCAGCTGAAGGCGGCTTTCTTTGCCTAGGTTAATTTGCGGATTCATATGCCGGAAATTCAGATTGGGCGGAATCGACTGGTTCTCAAGCGCAAGCACTACCTTGATCAGTCCTGCAATTCCCGCAGCTGCTTCGAGGTGTCCAAAGTTTGTCTTGACCGCTCCCAGCCTGCATGAATAATTTCCGCTGCTTCCTTCCCGGATGGCATCCACCGTCCCGTATACGGCGTTCAGCGCCTCAACTTCAATCGGGTCTCCCAGCGAAGTCCCGGTCCCATGCGTTTCCACAAACGAAACATCGCCCGGCGTAACCTGCCCATCGTTCAGCGCCCGGCGAATCACCGCTTCCTGCGCTGGTCCGTTCGGCGCCGTGAGCACGCTTGATCGGCCGTCGTGATTCACCGCCGCACCGCGAATAACTGCGTGGATGCGATCACCATGCGCCACGGCGTCGGAAAGCCGCTTGAGCACGATCACTCCACAGCCCTCGCCCGGAACGAATCCATCTGCAGCCGCATCAAATGTCTTTGCCTGCCCGTCACTCGACAACATTCCCCACTCGGCAAATGCTCGCACCTCATCCGGCAGCAGTTTCAGACTGCTCCCGCCGACGATGGCTGCGTTGCACTCCCTCTGGCGCAGTGACTGACACGCCAGATGCGCTGCCACAAGAGATGAGGAGCAAGCCGTATCTACTGCCATACAGGGACCGCGTAGATTCAGCAAAAACGAAAGCCGGCCCGCCGCAACGCTGTGAGCTGCACCAACGCCGGTATGAGAATCGATCGACGCACCATCCTGCAGTTGCAATCGCGAATAGTCACTGCTGTAGACCGCAATGAAGACTCCGGTCTCGCTTCCACTCAGCGTGCTCGGCGGAATGCAGCCATCCGCAAGCGCCTCCCAGCACACCTCCAACAGAAGTCTCTGCTGAGGATCGATCGAGTGTGCCTCCCGTGGCGCAATGCCGAAGAATTCGGCGTCGAAGCGGTCCACATTGTCCAGATATCCGCCCAGCAACAAGTGCGAGGGAAGCGTCTCGCGCACTTCTTTCCATCGACCCTCCGGCAAGACCCGAATCCCGCTACGACCCTCTGCAAGCAGCCGCCAGTACTCCGTTGGGTTGGTTGCCCCTCCAGGAAACCGGCAGCCCATGGCGACGATGGCGATGGGCTCGGCCGCGAGCATTTGCCTGGAGCGGCCTGCCTCCGCTCTCGCCCTTCGCGCAGCCACCGCTAACCGCGCAGCGCTCAGCGTTGGTTCGCGAGCCGCATTCTCCAGGGGATCGGGCTCACCATCAGCCGGACGACCCGAGAGTCCTGTGAGGTCAATGCCCACTCGAAAACTCTCCCGGCTCCATCAGGGCGCGCATGGCCTCGTCCTCGGTAAGCTCTTCAGGAGTGCCGTTGCCATCGGCAATCTTCCTGTGCGAATCAGTGGCCTCGGTGAGGTGGACAGATGTTAGTTGACCTGACTCCGCCAAATCCTGGTCCATCCCCAGCCTCTTCAAAATATGCGCTGCGAGTAAGGCAAGTGTGGGATAGTTAAAGACCGCGGTCGCTGGCAATGCTAATCCCAGGCCCGCATTTACACGCCGGATAAACTCAAGTGCCATCAGCGAATCGACACCCAACTGTCCGAATGGCTGAGTCGACTTGATCCGTTCTGGAGCCAGTTTCAAGACTTTGCTGGTCTCAAGCCGCAGATACTCCTCCAGCTTCAGCGTACGCTCAGCATGCGAACCAGCCTGCGCAATCTCAGCGAGAACCGGATATTTGCTGATTCCACGGTCACCACTCCGACCGCAACCTTCCGCAGTATCGTTCTTTCCGATCACCAGTTCGCGCAACAGCGACGGAACTGCTTCAGTGCTGTTCGCAATCGTGTCCGCTTCGATCCGAACCGCTACTGCCTGCTGCGGATCTGCCTCCAGAGCTTGCCCCAGTACATAAAGCGCCTCTTCGCGCTCAAAGCTTCCCAGTCCTCTGGCGTTGTAAGCAAGCAACGATCTGTTCGTTCCGATCTCACGGGCCAAACCCATCCCCAGCCAGCCTGACCAGTTGATCGAGGTTGCAGGCAGTCCAAGGCTTCGCCTGTAGCCCGCAAATGAATCGAGGAACGCATTCGCCGCAGAATAACTGCCGTGCCCAAGCTGCGGAAAAGTTACTGCGATCGACGAAAAGAGCATGAAGAAGTCCAGCTCCACGCCCAGCGTCGCCTCATGCAAATACCATGTCCCGCGAATCTTCGGCCCATACACCGCGTCAAAACGCGCCGGGGTCAGGTCCACCATCAATGCGTCATCGATGACCGCTGCCGCATGCATGATCCCTCGCAACGGCGGCATCGTTTCGGCAATCTCTACAATGAGCAGACGAACAGCCTCGGCATCCACTATGTCGGTCCGGCGATGCTCAACTACCGCTCCCTTCGCGCGAACTCGCCGCAGGACCTCATTCTCATCGGGCCCGGCATGCCGTCGCGAAACAAGCACCAGATGGCCCGCTCCGTTGGCCGCCATCCATTCCGCGACCGCCGCGCCAACGCCCCCCAGTCCCCCCGTGATCACATATGTGGCATCGCGTTTGAACAGGCCTGCTCCGGCAGGCGCCTTCAGTGGCAGTACCTGCAATGGCTCTCGCGCACCGGCAATCGGCTTCTCTGAATTCAGACCTGCGAATTGAATAACCAGCTTGCCAATGTGCCGCCCCGCCGCCATGAACTGCAACGCATCCGAAGTCTCCGTCGCCATGAACCGCCGCACCGGCAGCGGCACCCATCGTTCCTCTTCAATTGCCCTCATTACCTCGCGGAAGAGCCCGCCAGTATACTCCGGCTTCTCTTCAAGCATCGCTGCCAGATCAACCACAAAGTAAGAGATGTTGTTGCGGAATCCCCTCAACCCCACACGCCGGTCATCGTAAACATCGCGCTTGCCCAACTCCACAAAACGCCCGTAGGGAGCGAGCACATCCATGCTCTTCGTAATGAAGTCTCCCGCCAGCGAGTTCAGCACGATATCGACGCCCCTGCCGCCGGTGATCTCCATCACGCGCTCGGCAAACTCAAGCGTTCGCGATTGCAGCACATGCTCGACACCCCACGCACGAAGAAAAGCATGCTTCTCGTCAGAACTTGCCGTAGCAATAACCCTCGCACCAGCCTCCATCGCGATCTTTGTTGCCGCCAGGCCAACTCCTCCCGCGCCAGCGTGAATCAGCACCCACTCGCGCTTGCGCATGCGAGCCAACTCATTCAGCGAATAGTGGGCCGTAAGATAGGCGATCGGCACTCCCGCGGCCTCCTCCTGCGACAGTGCAGCAGGTTTAGGCAACACCAGCGTGGCCGGCAATACCACACGCGAAGCAAGTAACCCGACCCGCCGCGGCGACGAAGTCGGAGCCACCACCTCATCCCCCACGTGAAGGCCCTGCACGCCGTCGCCCACAGCAACAATACGGCCGCTGCACTCGCCACCAATCGCGCGCAGTTCGTCGGGGTCCGCGGCAGGATAGATTCCAAGCACCTTGGTGACATCGATAAAATTCAATCCCACATAACTGACTTCGATAACCACTTCCCCGGCTGTCGGCAAGGGATCAGAAAAGGCACGCAGCTGCAGTGAGTCCAGGGCGCCAATACGATCCATCTCCACGCGAAACGCCTCGCCCTCTGCCAGGGCTCTCGTCCGCTGCTTTCCTGTCTTCAGCGGACAATCCGTCATGCGCGCCGCAAATGCCTGTGCACCCCGCAACGCAAGTCGGTCCTCGCGTACGGCTGCAGGCTGCTCCTGAAATATCAGCCGAAGCAGCGTATCAATTTCCCGCGAATCGCGACCCGGGCTCAAATCGATAACCGAAGCCTGCAATTCAGTATGCTCATGCATCAGCACCGCACCTATGCCCCATACTGTCGACGAAGACAGTCGCTTAGCGCACGGCGCATCAGGCACCGTCTGCACCCCCTCTGTAATCAGCCAAAGCTTCGGAGGACTGCTCCACGCGGCTCGCGTAATCGCCTGCAGCAGAGCCGGAATAAACTTGGCTCCTACTGCCTGCGACTGCAACAGATTCTCCAACTCCTCCGCGTCCGAACGAGATTCGGAACCTGACAATGGTCCCCGCTCCAATGGCCAAAGATCTATGACGTCGCTGATCTTCCCCGCCTCAGCCGCCACCAGTCCGAGCAACTGATCCAGAGCCGCCCTGTCATCGAGCGGAATCTCATACTCATCCGCGCCCAGCAGATCAAACCTGCGTTCGCCCGCCCCCAGCGCACGGAATTGCTCGCCAGTCCATACAAGCGTGCACCTGCCGCCCAGCTCCGCAAGCTTCTTTGCGAGCATCGCTGAGCGCGACTCCGGACCCTCATCGGCAAATATCAGCCAGTGCTTTCCAATTGCGGATCCGGGCATCGGCGCGACAGCCGTGCGGAGTTCTTTCCAGCCCATCAGAAATAGATCTTCTGCAGCTTTCTCTCCGCCACGCGACTCTACCCGTTGCACCGTCATCCCCTCGGCGAACGCAAGCAATTGCCCGGCCTCAGTCCGGAGTTCCAGATCCAGCTCAACCTTCCCAGCCTCCGCATCCATGCTTCTGAAAACCGCGTTCGTGACCAGCCGTCTGCGCTGCTCAGGATCAAGCTCCGCTGGGATTTGGAATATCTCCAGACTGCGCAGTCCGGACGGCAGATAGATATCGTCCGCCGACATACCCGTCACCCGCGGACGCAGATGGATCATCACCTGGAAACAACAATCGAGCACTGTCGGGTGAATCACGTATGCGTCATGCCCACTCGCAGACTCGAGATCGTCGTGCGACATGAGCAAGGCCCTGACCGTGGGAACATCATTGCGAAACCCGACTTCATAACTGTCCACCAATTGAAACGCCGGGCCATACTCAAGACCGCTGCCAGTGGCCTTGCGATAGTGCTGCTCCTTAGAGCCTCGGCGTAACCGCGATTCCTCGACGGCCTGATCGATCGTCTCAGCTAGCCCTCTTGTAGGCCCGTTCGTTGACAACGCAATAATGCCTGTTGAATGTTCAATCCATCCACCCTGCCCTGTGCCCTGTCGGCCCATCAGCGCAAAGTGAAACCTCTCCTGCCCGGGAATCCTGCGTACTGTAAGTTGCAGGTCCTGCTTCTCGGACTCAGCCTTCTCAGTATCAGGCTTCTCGGTTTCCGCAAGATAAATCGCCTGTTTCAAATCCAGGTCTTCAACGCGTGACGTGTTATCAGGCGACAAAATCCGCGCGGCCTCAAGAGCGATCTCAATATGCACCGACGCCGGCAACACAATCGCACCGCCAACACGGTGATCGGCCAGATAAGGCTGGCTCTTCAAATCCGCAAGGACGGTAAAGACCGTGGTCCCCGGTTCATTCGCCAGATCCGTCCGAGCCTTAAGCATTGGACTGAGCCGTGCGGCACCGATTGCTACGTCAGTCGAAGACGCATCCGTTTCTTCCCAGAAGCGCTCGCGTTCAAAGGCGTACTCTGGGAGCCGCAACTTACGGTCGACAGCACAGTCTCCTCGCCCCGCCAGCATCGTCCAATCCAGTCTGCCGCCGTGAATCCAGAAGCGGCTGAAAGAACGCAGCATCATTGGCCACGCGGGTGTTCCGCGCGAGAGAGAGGGTAAAACCACAGCGGACGAAGCTTTCGAACCTCGCGTCGCGTGCAGCGTGTCTTTAAGCGCAGGTACAAGAATCGGATGAGGACTAAGCTCAATGAAACAGTTGTATCCTTCACTTGCCAATTCACTGATGGCTTCAGCCAGGCGCACCGGCTCTCGCAGATTGCGCACCCAGTAATCCGCGTCCAGCAATGGACCATCCGTATAGGCTCCGTTGACTGTAGAGAAGAGTGGCAGGTTACCCTTCCGCGGCTTCAGATGGGAAAGCTGTTCCTTGAGTTCAGGCAGAATGGAATCCACCAGAACGCTGTGGGAAGCGACGTCGACTTTAATTCGGCGGCAATAAACTTCTTTCAATTCAAGCCAGTCCAGAAGTTGATCCACCGCATCGGTTTCTCCGGCAACTACCGTTGTGCCTGGGCTGTTGGCCGCTGCAATCGACACTTTCCCGTCGAATGAGAGAAGCCATTTTTCAAGCTCCTTCGCAGGCATCTCCACGCTGGCCATCGCACCCGAACCACTCAGCGTGCGCATCAAACGGCTGCGACGACATATCACCGACGCCGCGTCTTCAAGCGTCAGCGCACCGGAAAGATACGCCGCCGTCACTTCGCCCATGCTGTGGCCGACAACCGCGCCCGGCACTACGCCCGCAGCGCGCCAGACTGCATCCAGGGCCACGCTCATGGCAAACAGCGCAGGCTGCACGAAGTCAATCTCTACCAGATGCCGGGCAGCATCCGGTCCCTCCAGCCGCTCGATAAGCGACCATCCGGTCTCAACCGCGATGGCCCTGTCGCAGGCAATCATGCTTTCACGAAAGGCAACACTCTCAAGCAACAGATCGCGCGCCATACCATCCCACTGCGAACCCTGACCGGGGGCAACAAACACGACTCGCGCAGGCGCCGTTGCAGACACTCCCGACTCAGACGAAGTCGATACACCGTTGCGGAGAAATGCCTCCAGTTGCAAACGCAACCCGGCAGCATCCTGCTCAATCACAGCAAGGCGATGCGGCAGATGGGTTCGGCGCGCGCCCGCCAGATAGCATATCTCCGCGAGTTCATCCAGCCTGAGATCAGGGTTCAAATACTCAAGCCAAGTCTCGGCATTCTTCCTCAGCGCTTCAATCGAGTAAGCCGTAATCGGAAGCAGAAATCCAGATCGCTTTTCCCTTGAACCAACTCGATCTTCCGCATTGAACTCAGCAAGCACAATATGCGAATTCGTCCCCGTCAATCCAAACGAACTCGCCCCAGCCACGCGTGCCGCCCCGTCGCAGTTCGCCTCCAGATCGCGCGTCTCCGAAGCCATTTCAATCGGCCCGCCCTCCCAATCGATGGCAGGATTCGGCTCAGCAAAATGCAGGCTCTTCGGAATGACACCATGATGGAGCACCAGCGCCGTCTTGATCACTCCCGCTACGCCGGCTGCCGATTCGGTGTGACCGATATTCGTTTTCATTGAACCGATCGGTACAGATCCAGTCGCCCCGGTCGCGCTCAGCGCATCGCAGATAGCTCCAATCTCGATCGGATCGCCAACCTGCGTTCCGGTGCCGTGCGCTTCGATATAGCAAAGATCTGAACCGGTGATGCCAGCCTCTCGCCAAGCTTCGAGCAGCATCCTGCGCTGTCCTGTACGGCTCGGCGTCACAAGATATCCGCTGCTGCTGCCATCGTTGTTCACTGAGCTTCCGCGAATCACAGCGTAGATGGAGTCCTTCGCAGCAATCGCATCCGAGAGCCGCTTCAGCACCACAATTCCCGCGCCTTCGCTGCGGACAAATCCATCCGCGCTCTTATCGCCAAACTTGCAGTGCCCGTCCGCGGCCAGCATTCCCGCATTCGTGAATAGGCGCGTTACATCTGCTGAGAGCACAACATTCGCTCCCCCGGCCAGCGCCATATCGCACTCCCCGAGTTGGAGGCTTTGGCAAGCGAGATGAATCGCAACCATCGACGATGAACACGCCGTGTCTACCGAAATGCTTGGTCCTTCAAACCCAAAACTGAACGAGATTCTTCCGCAAACCGTAGAGCGTCCACCGCCTGTGAGCTGGTAAAATTCCGGCCGCTCCGAAGTCCGATAAATGTGGCTCTCATAGTCCGTCGCCCAGAGGCCCGTAAACACGCCTGTGCGCGAACCGTAATACTGCTCGCGCACCTGCCCCGCATCCTCCAGGGCATCCCAGCTTACTTCCAACAGCAACCGTTGCTGAGGGTCGATGAACGCCGCCTCCCGAGGCGAGATACCGAAGAAGGCCGCATCGAATCGATCGACATTCGAGAGAAATCCGCCAAGGTTGGTGGCAATGACGCGACTGCCCGCAGCGGCCTGTTCATAGACCGCATCGAGATCACGAAATCTACCGCCCGGATATGGGCCAATTGCGTCGCGGCCCTCCATCATCAGCCGCCACAGCTCTTGAGGACCGCGCGCCGTCGGATAGCGAGAGCCGATACCGATAATCGCGACAGGCTCGTGCTTGCCCCTGTTCGTCGACTCGCCAACTGGCTCAGTGGCCTTTTTTCTGCTTTCGATCTTCATGCGCTCTTCCTCAGCGTTCACGCGGACGCCGCCCCCGCTATCAACCTCAGATCCATGACTACCGGTTTCTGCAGGCTCTTTTGAATTGCAGCAAGCACGCGATCCTTCGATACCGTCAGGAAGAAGTGATCTCCCGACACGGTATGAGATTCAAACCTGTCCTGCGTATGCTGTTGCCAAGACTCCATCATCTCCGTCGCGATTCCTCGGTCTTCACTTCCCGCAAAAACGGTTATCGGGCAGTTCAATGAACCAGTGTCCGCAAACGCATAATTCTCATAGGCCATAAAATCGGCCCTGAGCACCGGAAGCAGTAACTCCATCAGTTCAGGTTCATTCAATACAGCAGTGGGAATTCCCGCGTAGCGATCCTGCACGGCATCCACAAATTCAGCATCCGGAAAGTGGCTGATTCTGGGATGAATCTGCCCAAAATGCGGCGGCGCACTTGCGCCAACGAAGAGATGCTCAGGCGTCGGCAGCCCTTCGGCTTCAAGCCGTCTCGCCAACTCAAATGCCACCAGCCCTCCCAGGCTATGCCCGTAGAAAGCAAAAGGCAGATCCAGGTTGCCACGCAGGGCCCAGAGATAGTCTTCTACCATTGTCTCCACGGAGTCTACCGTCGTCTCGCGAAAGCGCATGCCACGGCCGCGCGGCAGAGCCGCCCACACCTCAATCTCCGGCTTAAGGCGTTCGCCCCAGCCCGCAAACATAGGCGCCGAGCCGCCCGCGTAGGGAAAGCAAAACAAGCGCCGCTGACCGCGCAAGGCCCTCGTTGAGGAGATGAATCTGGATGTCAGTGTGCGCTGTTGCAAGAGACTCCTTTTTGTGCACTTGAGAAAATCGGCAGTGCGAAAATTTCATGCCGGAAGGTCAGGCAAATGTGGTGTCATTCATGACGATGTTGGTAATAAACGCCCTCCGGTATCCCAGCATTCAAGCATCGGTGCGGAGGATTCACCGTGAGGACTAAATCTCCATGCTTACTCTCCCTGAGCGCGGCTCAGCGGTTTTCATCTGCGAAGGCTCGGCAGCATCAACTTCCTGCAGCGCCACAGTCAACTCCGCCGCCAAAGCGTTCAGCCCGGGTTGGTAGAGAATGCGGCCATGATCTCCGGGCAAATCCTTGATCTCCACGCCCTCCAGGGCGTACTGACCCCAGTTCAGGTCCGGCGGCAAAGGCTGCTCATTTGGGTCATGTTCTGCACGAAAGAGGGTGACCTTACCCGGATAAGGACGCACCGTGTAGCTGACCCCAGCTACATAATTGATCTCCCGCACATTTCGCACAGAGCTTGCTACCTTGCCTTGACCTTTGGTCGCCGCATACATGTAGTTCGCACGCTGCATCCGTTCCCTGAGCCGTCGCCAAAGATAACGCAGCCTTCCATTACGCCGGTGGGTGCGCAGATATAGCAGCCGAATGCGCCACGCGATGCGGCGATGCATGGGGCCACGCGTCTGCACCCCTCGCATCAATTCCGGCTGTCGCGTATCCAGCATTCCCAGCAGCCCCACTTCAAGACCTGCTGCCTTCAGTTGCTGGGCGATCTCGTAGGCCACCAGTCCGCCGAACGAAAACCCAAGCAGATTGAAAGGCCCGTACGGAAACACCTCTCGCATATCAGCTACATACTCCGCTGCCATTTGCTCCAACCCAAGCAGCGCCTCCCGATCCGGGAGAAGCGACTGGGCCTGTATTCCGTAAACCGGCTGATCCTCATGCAGGCACTTGGCCAGGGAATAAAATCCCAGCACATTTCCACCTACTCCATGCACCATGAACAGAGGCGGGAGCGAACCATGGATATTCCGCAGCGGCACCACAGTCGAACGATCAATCCGGGTTTGCTCGAAATAGATCAGATCGGTCAGCTTGGCAATCGTGCGAGCCTGCTCCAGATCGCGAACCGTCAACTCCAGCCCCAGTTCCTCATTGATGCTTTGCATCATTACCGGCGCCAGGAAGTGGTTGCCGCCGTGGAAATAAAAGTCGGTGTACTCGTCCACGTCAGGACGCTCGACGGCTCGTGCCCAAATCTCTGAGATTTTGGCAGCGATCTCTGCTCGAGTTCTCTCTTCGTGATGCTCTTCGACCAGCTTCATCTCCGGTTGACTACTTCCTTTTCAGTGCGAGGACACTGCTCTTTATTTTCAGCCCTTAGGTTCGCCGAAAATCTGCCGATTTCGAAGCATGCATTTACCCTTTTGGGGGATAGACTTCAAAATTCAAAGTCTTCCCGCTCCCCGGCTCCGCCTACCGATTGCGCCTCCGGCGGTGCCAATCGCCCTTCGCAAATACGGCTGGCGAGGCTCTTCGGAGTAGGCGCCTCGAAGATCACGCGAATGGTCAGCTCCACCCCAAAACGCTCCCGAATGCGCGCAAGGACCATCGTTCCCAGCAGCGAGTGGCCTCCCAGTTCGAAGAAATTGTCCGAGGGTCCAATCGTCTCCGCACCCAGCACCTCGCGCCAGATGGCCATTACCGCCTGTGTCTCCTCAGTTGCACCAGCCTCGCCAAGCGAATCACCGCTAGCCGCGTTTCTACTCGCCGTGTTTTGTGGGTACAGTCGCGCAGCCGTGTCGGAGAAGACAGACTGGAGATCAAAGGTCGAAATCAATATTCGCGGTTCGCCGCTACCCAGCGCTCGCTCTATCGCATCCACACATTCTTCCGGCGTCATCGCCTTGGTCATGAGCGCCTGCTTCACGTCCTCGAACTCCGCCGGTGTATACAGTTCGGCCGCCATGCCGACATCTCGTAAGGTATCGAGGTTGATTGAGATCGCCGGCAGTCCAAGGCGCTGTCGGCACCAGATCGCATAACGATCCTGAAACGCATTCGCCGCCGCATACGCCGCTGCTCCGGGAGCCGGATGAATCGCGCTGATTGAAGAGCAGAAGACAAGAAAATCCGCTTCTTTGCCCGCCATCAAACCAGCCAGCACCTCGCTGCCCTGCACCTTGGGCCGCAGGACTGCCTCCACTGAGGCCGCGCTCTGCGCCGTGATCCGTTCGTTCGACGTCAGCCCCGCCGCATGGATCACCCCATGCACCGCACCAAATCTCGACTCGATTGTCTTCCAGGCTTCTGCCATGCTCGTGCGATCAGCGACGTCGGCCGCGAGCAGCAGCAGCTCTCCAGGTAGCACCTCGAGTTCCTTTGCTCTCAGGATGCGCATCGATGTGGCCTCTACCGGACCGTGCTCTGTGAGCCACTCCTCCCATCGCTCTCGGTGTGGCAGTACCGTGCGTCCCAGCAGAATCACCGTCGCCTGGTACTCCTTCAACAACCGCCGCGCCATCAGATAGCCCACTCCACCCAGGCCACCCGTGATGACGTACGTTCCCCGTTGGCGGAATCGCAACCGTTTCGCCACCCCCAGTGGCACCTGTAGCCATTCCTGTTGCCAGCGCGTGTGATCGCGTATTGCAGCCGTCAACCCATGCGGTCCCACGGTTGCCATCTCCGCCACGATCATCTCCACCACGCTGGCCGCATCTCCGTCGAAGCGCCATTCGAGACCGGGATCGATGACTCGCGCCCGTAGCTCTGCATACTCAGCGGGAAGCATCCTTACCAGACCTTCCACGATGGCTCGTCGGCTGTCTTCCACCCTCTCACTCTGGACCTCGGCCAGGCCGGGCGCGACTAACTCAACCTGCGCAAAGCGTACGCGGGCCCGTCCCGCGGTTTGCAACAGTAGCATCAGGCTCGCATATCCTTCATCGGGCACCTCTGATCCCGTGACCGCGCCTCCTGCCATCCGGCAGTCGACCAATCCCCATGGGCCCGCAGTCCCATCGCGATGCTCATTCCAGAAGGCTTCCAAAGTCTCTCGCGAGGCGCCAGTCAACGACAGACGCAGCACGCGCGTTCCATCCTGCTCCAATCGGGCAGCCAACAAATCGGGAAGACACCACTCTGCGCTCAAAGAGTTGAAGTCACCCGCCACCACCCACGTCGCGATCGCTTCACGCGGGCCAGCAAGCACCAGAGCCGCAGGCGGCGTTCGCTGCCACGTCGGTACATAAAACCACGACGCGACATCATTGTTCTTGACCAGCGAAACTCCACTCTCAGACCGGCTTTGGCTATCAGGAATCGACAGACCAGACAAGCCCGGCAGAGCGCTCGCCGCCGCCCAAAACCTCTCCCGCTCAAAGGGATAAGTCGGCAGAGCCACCTTGCGAGGCCGAGCATCAGAGCCTTCAGAAAGCTTTTCCCAGCGAAGGTTCGTGCCATGTTCCCAAAGGGCTGCCGCAGCTTTCAGAAAAGCTTCGAAATCGTTCCCATGACGATTTGGTCCCCCCAGGCTTGATGCGGCAGGCACTCTCTTGTCTTGTTGTCGAACCAGCCCAATCAGCGCATCCCCTGGACCCACCTCCAGCAGGAAATGCTTCGACCGAATCCCCGCCGGAGCCAGAATCGAGCCATTCTCGGCAAAGCGTACCCTTGACGTGATCTGATCAGCCCAATACTGAGGGCTCATCGCCTCTTCCGGAGTGATCCACGTTCCCGTCACATTCGAAAGCCATGGCAGCCGCGGAACGTGCCGCTCGACGGCCGCAACAGCCCGATGAAAGCGGGTCGCAACTTCAGCCATATGCGGCGTGTGGAAGGCGCGATCGGTTTTCAGCCGGATCGTTGCGACACGCACCGCCATCAGTTTCTCTTCAGCTTCCCTTACTGCGCCGCAGGCACCAGAGATCACTGTAAGTTTGGGACCATTCTCGGCTGCAATCCACAATTCAGGAGTTAGATACGGCCCGACAGCGTCGACAGCTAGGCTTACCGCGAGCATTGCTCCCTCTGGCGAAGCCTCCATCAGTGCACCGCGCTCGACCGCCAGGTGTAGTCCGTCCTCGAAAGAAAACACACCCGCAACTGTTGCAGCGGTCAGCTCACCAAGGCTATGCCCCAACAGCGCCTTCGGCGCGACGCCCAGCTCTATCCAACGTGCTGCGAGCGCATATCCAACCAGAAAGAGCAGTGGCTGTGCCACGCTCGTTCCCATTGCCTCATCCGTCTCTTCACCGCGGCAGATTGCCGTCAGAAGCAACTCAGCAAGCCGCGCTGGCAACAACGCCAGGCCCTTATCGATTCGTTCGCGAAATCGCGCATCGCGTTCATACAACGCAGCGGCCATACCGGCGAACTGTTGTCCCTGACCCGGAAAAAGAAACACCACCGGATTCGCGCCCTTCTCAGCCTCTCCATCCTTCTTAGGCACGCGCAAAGCGGCAATCAATTCCTCCCGGCCACCGGCGACCACTGCGCGCCGGTGAAGATACGCGCGCCGCCCCACCTGGAGCGTAGTTGCCGCGCCCGCCAGATTCAGCTCAGTATTGCCCCAGGCAAACTCCGCCAGTCTCGCGGTGCTTGCTTCGAGCGCACCCGCCGTCTTCGCCGACAGCGGGAAGATCCAGGGCCCGGTTTCGCCTCCGGATTTTGGCGCCGAAACAACGCTGCGCAAGCAGAGATGTACATTCGTCCCTCCGATTCCAAAGGAACTCACACCCGCCCATCGCTCGCCAGCCTGCCGCTCGGCGAGACGGGGCCATGGCTGCTCTTCAGCACTGACGAGGAACGGCGTCTGATCGATCCGCAGCGCCGGATTGGCCCGCTCGAAGTGTGGCGTCGGAGGAATGACGCCGTGGTATACAGCCAGCGTTGCCTTGATCAGCCCGGCCACGCCTGCTGCAACATCCGCGTGACCCATGTTCGCCTTCACCGAACCCAGCACACATTTCGCCGCATCCTCCGAACGGCGACTAAAAACTTCCGCCAGCGCCGCTACCTCAATGGGATCGCCAAGCTCGGTCCCAGTGCCGTGAGCTTCTACATACCCGAATCGGTCGACACTTGCCCCGGCCGCCCTCTGCGCTGCCCTGATCACCTCAACCTGTCCCTCAACGCTCGGCGCCGTATACCCCACCTTGCTCGAACCGTCGTTATTCCAGGCTGACCCCGCAATTACCGCATAAACCTTATCTCCCGCGGCCTCAGCATCACTGAGTCGCTTCAGAACAACCAGCCCTGCTCCTCTGCCCGGAACCGTCCCGCGCGCACTTTCATCGAAAGGCCGGCATAAACCATCCGGCGAAAGAATCATTCCGGGAACGTACTGATACCCGGCAACCTGAGGAAACGTCACCGAAACCCCTCCGGCCAGTGCCGAGTCGCACTCGCCCGCAAGCAGGCTCATACACGCCAAATGCACGGCGGCCAGCGAAGTCGAACATGCCGTCTGCACCACCACCGCCGGGCCACGCAGATTGAGTTTATAAGCCGCTCGGGTCGCTACGAAATCCTTATCATTGGCCAACATCATCTGGTAGCCGCCGGCCGCGGCCAGCATCTCAGGATTTCCCAGCAATTGCATCATGTAGGTATTCATGCCGATGCCCGCAAACACGCCCGTCCGTTCGCCCGCTCCGGTGATTCCGGCATGCTCAAGCGCTTCGTAGGCGCACTCGAGAAAGATCCGCTGTTGCGGATCCATGATTTCCGCCTCACGTCGCGAAAGATCAAAGAACTTCGCATCAAAACTCTCGGCATCCTCCAGCCGCGTTCCAGAACGCACGAAGTGCATGGCGTCCGCCAGCATGGGATCGATTCCCGAGGCTCGCACTTCCTCATCGGTGGCTTGGGAGAGCAGGCTCTCTCCAGCCGCCAGCCGGGTCCAGTACTCATCCACTGAGCGACAGCCGGGAAACCGCGCACTCATGCCAACAATCGCAATGCCCTCACACCATGGCTGATTGCCGCTCTTATCCTCGGCGATATTGCCTGGCTGAATTGCGTAACTGCTCAAGATTGCGCTCCTATTAGCCCACCTTAACCTATTCCGTGGCTGATGCTTGCTTCGGACAAGTAATGTGCCAAGGTGTTACCACTGAATTACTTGAATCTCAGAGGAAAAGCAATCCCACTTTCCGTTCATCAGCTCAATCCGACCAGGAGTTACTGACCAGGTAGCTAATTCGATGTCGTCTCGATGCCCGCAAAGGTAATAAGTCATATAAGAAAGGAGAACATGAACCCTCGTTACTGGTCCGCATGGCCTCCTCAACTTTCTACGACCCCTTTGCCAGCAGCTGACCCTCTCTGTGTAAGATTGTGTGGTTCCTCCAAATATTCCATACACCGGTTTCCCGGTCGTCGCCAATACTTCAGGCAAAAAGTCTGGTTGACACTCGGAGTTGTGAAATGAAGAAGCGTAGAAGGCTTGCCATCATCGGTCTTGAGTTCGGCCTGAGTGTAACCCTCCTCGCTCTCACCGCATGCGGAGGCGGTGGCAATGCCGTCGTGACCCCAATCGTTAACACCTATGTATTGACCGTCAATACCGCTAACCCTGCATCCGGAGTATCCATCACTGTTTCTCCGGCAGACAAAAGCGGGGCCGGCAACGGCAGCTCAAGCTTCACCCGGACTTATAACGCAGGCACCGCAGTCACCCTCACTGCCCCGGCAACCGCCGGAACCGCCAAATTCTCTTCCTGGTCCGGATGCACTACCACCAGCACCGTCACCTGCACCGTGACCGTAAACGCAAATACGACTGTGACCGCGACCTACATCAGCTCGCCCATCACGTCCGTCACAGTCACTCCCAATCCCGCAACCGCTGTCATCGGCGCAACCGTCCAGTTCGCCGCCGTCGTCGTCGGCACGGGCACCTTCGACAACACGGTCACCTGGTCCCTGCTTGGGCCTCCGGGCAGCACTCTGAGCGCAGGAACCATCACTTCGACCGGCCTCTACACCACACCCTATCCGGCCCCCGCAACCGTAACCGTGGTCGCTACCAGCAATCAGGACTCAACCCAAAGTGGCAGCGTAACCGTCACCCTCAACTCGCCCGCCACAAGCGTATCGCCTGGGATCGCAGTGGAGGTAAGTAACCAGACCCACCCCATCAACCCTTACATTTACGGCATGAACGCCTACCAGTTGGACCCCAACGAGGCCAAGGCCGTCCGCCTATCCCTCGACCGCTGGGGTGGAGATGCCGCCACCAGTTACAACTACCTGCTGGACACCGACAATTCGGCCAGCGACTATTACTTCGAAAATTTCCCTGGCAGCGCCACCAACTATCCGCAAAACAGCGAATTCAATACCCAGGTTGTCGCCGACGCAGCCAATGGTACAAAAACACTGGGTACGGTTCCGCTGACCGGCTGGACACCCCTGCGAAACAACGCCTGCAGTTATTCCGTGGCCAAATACGGAGCGCAGAAAGCCACGGACCCTTACAAGCCCGATTGCGGCAATGGCATACTCCTGAGCGGAGCCCAGATCGTCAACGATCCGACCGACACATACTCGCACATCGACCAGACGTTCACCGCGGGATGGGTAAACTTCCTCGCTGGCAAGTTCGGCACCGCCGCCAGCGGTGGCGTAGCGATCTATGACCTCGACAACGAGCCCGAATGGTGGGATGGAGTCCACAGCGACATCCATCCCAAACCTTTCACCTACGACGAACTCACCACCAAGGGTCTCGCCTATGCCAAAGCCATCAAAGACAACGACCCCACCGCCGAGGTAAGCGGTCCGGTCATCTCCTTCTGGATGGATTTCTTCTACTCCAAGAAGGACATAGAAACAGGCTGGGGTACCGGCCCTTGCTACTGCGCCAACGGCAATCCGACCGATCGCATGGCCCACAGCAACATTCCGTTCATCGAGTACTACCTCCAGCAATTCAAAGCCTACGATGATGCGAACCACGTCCGCTTGCTCGACTATGTGGACCTGCACACCTACTTCGCGGCGAACAACGGCGGCTTTTCCACGGCAGGAGACACCTCGGCGCAAGCAGCCCGTCTCAACTCCACGCGCGTCTTCTGGGACCCAACCTACACCGATCCGAATTACACCGACCCCGACAACCGCACCAGCTCCGCGCAGCCCGTTCCTCCGAACCTTATTCACCGCATGCAGGCATGGGTTGCAGCCGACTATCCCGGAACAAAGACTGCCATCACCGAATACAACTGGGGCGGGCAGGAACACATCAACGGCGCATTGGCGCAGGCCGATATTCTTGGCATCTTCGGCAGCTACGGCCTCGACCTTGGCACCCTCTGGGGACCGCCTAATCCAGTCACTCAAGTGCCCGGCTTAATGGCCTTTGAAATCTTTCGCAACTACGACGGTTCAGGTTCCCAATTCGGAGACATCTCTCTGGCGGCATCAAGCCTCGATCAAGGTAAACTCGCCGTCTACGCCGCCCTGCGCTCCTCGGATAACGCAGTGACCGTAGTTGTCCTGAACAAGACCTACGGCGACTTCACAGGGCCTCTCAACCTGGCCAGCCTCGTACCCAACGGCAATGCCAAAGCCTACCTCTACAGCAACGCGAACCTCGCCGCCATCGTTGCCCAGCCCGATCTTCCCGTTACCCGGCCGACAGGCTCAAGCAACATCAGCACCATCACAACAACCTTCCCCGCACAGTCGATCACACTGTTCGTAATTCCGCAGAAGTAAGCTGTTTTTCTTCACCGATGAGCCGCCGCAAAGTGCCCCATCCTTGACGCGACACTTTGCGGCAAGGGTAGGAGACTCGCAAAACGCGCGAATCTCGCGTCTTTGCCTTTGCTCTACTGGAGCGTCGACACATGCACATAGTCGAACGTCGACGTATAACCCGCGCGGTTTCCCCCATACAGACAGATGCGTGCATTGTCGCCGAGGTGATGCGTCCATGTGCCGGCACGCAGCCAGGTCGCGCCATCCGTGCTGTTGTAGGCGGTATATAGCTCCTGGC